>Ga0325405_1007210_pt1 | contig 11210 bp, 8 predicted proteins | sample PopdelMetagenome_21_FD_205663 | JGI IMG/M metagenome (GOLD analysis project Ga0325405, IMG submission 205663) | Populus deltoides microbial communities from Bellville, Georgia, United States - Xylem-Control-R2 | ecosystem: Host-associated > Plants > Phyllosphere > Stem > Wood/Secondary xylem...
GGTTCTAGTTTGATTTTGGGTTATAATTTGATGGGGTTAATTTTTTTTAAATAATTTAAATTACATTGTTTGACTTTTAAAAAAATTAATGAATTTTTTATTAGGATTTTATCTTGGATCGGCAAAGATTTTTTACCATGTCAGGCCAAATTAATCCTTTATTCTTTTTATTTTTTTAATTTAGATGGATCCAAGCCTTGAGTTAGTTGAGTCCTAGGTAACCAGCTAGGCTGGTCCAGGTTTTATATCTATATTTATTATATTATTATTAATTTCAACACTTAATATAAATTAAAGTAAAAAAAAATATAAGTTTGATAATTATATATATTAAGAATAAAACATATTTTTTTATAATTTATTTTGTCTTGGTCACTATTAAAAGTAAGATACATTATATCTTATACATCACTGCTAAATACTATTATATTTCTTATTCTATCTTGTTTTATTTTTCTTTATTTTTTTTTTATCTCTTCTATCATAAAATAATAATTAAACAATATCTTAGTATTAAAACAAAATACTAACATCTTGTAGTTTGATGTTTTTTTTATATATATATATATATATATATATATATATATATATATATATATATGAGATTGTACCAGATAACATATCAAATTTCTCTATTTTAGGAATGAAATTGATATAACCAAAATCAAAATCTACTCTAGTTTAATCCAAATCAAAACTATGTATAAGAATCTAAGAATATTTTTATTAGATCTGGACCATTCATGCCATGTCAAAATGTCATTTAAACAACAGTGAAGTGGGTCACCTAGATTGTTACGAAATGATAAAAAAATAGAAGATCAAATACTCTCAGTGTGTAGAATGAAGAAACAGCAAGCCTTTAAATAGGTTGTACAATAACCAAGAAATAGCAATAGAATAACAATAATATCTTCACTACCTAAAACGTGGATTGAACTCCTATATAATAGGTATTTCCTATGAAATAGGTCTTCCACTATTTATTGCAGATAAACTCAAAAACATAAGCAACATAGTTTATTTTTAACACCTTCCCTTAAACTAATATCTGTAGATATTAGTTTAGGAATTAACAGCTGTTACTCCTTTTTTGATGGCATCTTTTGAAGAGCAAAGTCTAAGTAGATTTCGAAACTTGACAAAAATTCTAGACTTAAAAGGCTTAGTTAATATATCTGCAATCTAATCTTCACTCTTGCAGAACACCAAATCAATAACACCCTTCTTATATAGATCACGTAAGAAGTGAAACCTGACATCAATGTGTTTGCTCCTTCCATGTAGTGCTGGATTCTTTGAAAGCTTTATGCTGGACATGTTATCACAGTAGATTAAGGTTGGACCTTGTCACTGGTTGTTTTGTAAGAAGTCAAGTAGCCTGTGTAACCAAATTGTTTGACTCGAAGTTGATGCTGCAGCAACAAATTTAGCTTCAGTAGTTGACAAAGCTACTATTTGTTGTTTTTTTTTTATGACCATGAAACAACTCCAAAATTTAACATGAACACCAATCTGGAAGTACTCTTTCTATCATCAAGGTCTTCGGCACAATCACTATCTGAAAAACCAATCAAGCTTGAGTTTTTATCCCTTTTATACAGGAATCCATAGTCTGCAGTGCCTTTCAAGTATTGAAAAATTCTTTTTGCAGCCAAGAGGTGAGCTTCAGTTGGACACTCCATGTATCTGCTGATTAAGCTGACAGCATACATGATATCTAGCCTGGTCGATGTTAAATACATAAGACTCCCAACCATTTGCTTATAAAGAGTAGCATTCATTTTCTTTCTCGCGTCATCTTTGATGAGTTTCAAGCTGAGATCAGTTGGGGTGGAAACAGAATTACAATTCTTCATTTTGAACCTGTCTAAAATCTCCAGAGCATATTTTTTATGTGAGATAAATACACCATCAGATAATTGCACTACTTCAATGCCTAAAAAATAATACATCAACCCTAAATCTGTCATATCAAATTCCTTCATCATAGATTTCTTAAACTCATTAAACATGGATCTATCATTACCCATATAAATGAGATCATCAACATATAAGCACATAACTAACATCTTCTTATCAACTCCAAATTTAACATATAGGGTGTGCTCATAAGGACATTTAAGAAAACCTTCCTTATTAAAGTAAGCATCTATACAGCTGTACCAAGCTCTTGATGTTTGTTTCAGTCTATATAATGCTTTCTTTAATTTGTATACCTGATCCGCATGGCCTTGTTTCACATATCCAGGAGGTTGATCAATGTACACATCATCTTCCAATGTTCCATGCAAGAACGCTGACTTTACGTCAAGTTGATATATAGGCCATGAGTTCAAAACAACAATTGATAACACCAAGCGAATAATGTCCATTCTTGCAACTGGTGCAAACACCTCTTTGTAATCAATACCAAATTCTTGCTTGTACCCCTTCGCAACGAGTCGGGCTTTGTACTTGTCTACTCTACCATCTTTCTTAGCTTGGTTTTGTAAATCCATTTAACACCATTGGATTTTTATCCTTTGGGAAGTTTGATTAGTTCCCAGCTGTTGTTTTTTTCAATTGACATGATCTCTTCGTCCATGGCTTTATGCTATTTTGACTCTTTAGCAGCTTCTTCGAATGTGATAGGATCACAATCTGATAAAAATACATAATGGGAAAAAAAAACATCATCGGATTATTCACCAGATTGAACAACACCACTCACCTCATAATCTTCCATCCAAGCTGGCCTTCTTCTGCCTTGTTGAGATCGTGAATCCTCTTAGGATTGTTCACCAGATTGAACAACACCACTCACCTCATAATCTTCCATCCAAGATGGCCTTCTTCTGCCTCATTGAGATCGTGAACCCTCTTGAGCTGGTTGATCTTCATTAAGGCTCAGCTGTTGTAATTCCTGGTCTGATTGTAAGCTTTGTAGGTGTTGCTGGTGTTGCGGTTGTTGGTTTGATTGTTCACGTACTTCTACTTCTTTTTCATCAAATAATACAGGTATTTGCTGCTAGTTTACACTTTATTCTATCCAATTCCAAGTGTTATCCTTTTTAAACACAACATCTCGACTGATGATAATCTTTTTTGTGATAGGATTGAACAATTTGTAGGCTTTCAAGTGTTTGATGATTCTAAGGAATACATATTTTTCACCTTTGTCAACTAGCTTCTTTCTCTTCTCATATGGAACATGTGCATATGCAATGCATCCAAACACTTTGAAGTGATCAACTGATGGCTTTTGTCCATTTCAGGCTTCTTCAGGTGTCATGTTTTGAACAGCAAATGCAGGACTGCGATTCAAAACATGAATGCTCCATTTCATAGCTTCTAGCCAGAAATTCTTCAGAACTCTCATATTTTTCAATATGCATCTCACCATATTCATAATGGTTTGGTTTTTTCTCTTCGATATTCCATTTTGCTGTGGTTTGTATGTTGTAGTCAAGTGTCTTTGAATTCCATATTCATCACAAAAGTCTTGAAACTCTTTTGAACAAAATTCTCCACCACAATTTGTACGAAGAATTTTAATGGTTCTCTCTACTTAATTCTCAACATGTGTCTTGAAGTTTTTGAATGCATTAAAAGCTTCAGACTTATCCTGCAAAAAATAAACTCATGTTTTTCGACTACAGTCATTGATAAAGGTGATAAAGTATCGTTTACCTCCATTTGATGATGGGTTTATTGGTCCATAAAGATCAGAATGTACTAGCTCTAAGACCTTCTTTGCTCTCCATGATTTTCTTTGTGGAAATTCTTTACGATGTTGTTTGCCAATAACACAATTTTCACACCTTGTTGAAATAAATAATATTAGGAAGACCAATCACCATGTTCTTCTGATAAAATGTCTTTAACCCATTGACATTGAAATGGCCAAGTGATAGTGCCACAACCATGTTGAATCAATTTCCCTAGCCATAAGGCAATATTGAAGAGTTTGAATTTGCAGTGAAAACAATCTGTTTGGTGTCATTTTAGCATGAGCAACCAGACCCCTTGTAGGATCATAAACTTCACAAACACCATTCTTTATTGTTGTCACATATTCCTTCTCTTGTAACTGTCCCAAGCTTAGTAAATTGCTTTTCAAATCATGAATATAAAAAACATTTGAGATTGTCTCAATTGTATCTTTTTTAGTTTTGATTTGAATATCACCCTTACCCATAACATTAACTTTAGAATGATCACCAAAACTCACAGTAGTATGAAAGTCTTCATTTAGATGAGAAAATAAAGACTTACTACCACACATGTGATTACTGCAGCCGGTATCTAAGTACCAAACATCTAGCTCACATTGGTGATCCTTCGTATGGAACACCATCAATAACGTTTCTTCTTTTTTGTTCTCTGCAAAGTTCGATTTCTGCCACTTTTCTTTATTATGAGGCAATTTGGTATAGCATTCAAATTGATAATGACCAAGTCTGTGACATTTGTAGCACTCCATATTATTTCTGCCAAATGGTTGTTCACGTCCTCTTCCTCTGCCTCCATCTTTGTTGTCTCGATTTCCTCTACCTCTACCTCTTCCTCTCATATGTGAGGATTCAGTAAAAGTAGAAGCCTTTAAATCATGCTCCTCTATGATGGTGCTTCATCTCATCTTCTGCTCATGTACTAACAATAAGCTCTGAAGTTCATCAAGAGAAAGAGCTTTTATATCTTTAGATTCTTCGATTGAGCAAACAACATAATCATACTTTGACGATAAGAAACGTATAATCTTTTCAACAATTACAGTATCGTCTATTTTTTCACCATGAAATCGCATTTTGTTTGATATCCCCATGGTCTTTGCATAATATTCGGTGACTGATTCTCCATCCTTCATTTGTAAAGTCTCAAAATCTCTCGTGAGAGCTTGAAGTTGTGAACGTTTCACCTTTGAAGAGTCTTGATATTTCTTCTTCATAGAATCTCATATTTCCTTAGAAGTATCTTTGCTAAGAATTGTTTCCAAGATAGAACGATCAATGCCCTGAAATAAATAATTATTTGCCTTCAAATCTTTTAATTTCAAACCGCTCAGCGCAACAGTTGTGCTTCTATTAAAACGATCCCATTTTCTGGTTATGCTATCCCAGAATCGACCACCTGCCAGTACTCTTTTGAACGTAAGAAATTCTCCGTTAGCATGCTCCAATGATCATAGTGACCATCGAAACGAGGGATTGTTGCCTGCACAAAATTTGTCTCTGAAGCCATCGTATTTTTATTTATGCAAAATAAAAAACAATTAATAAAAAGAAAGTTGCTGCTATTGTGGACTATTTGGTGGACACTGTTTTGAGACTCTCACACTTTCTCTTCTATTTGTGGCTCTGATACCACTGTTACGAAATGATAAAGAAATAGAAGATCAAATACTTTTAATGTGTGGAATGAATAAACAACAAGCCTTTAAATAGGTTGTACAGTAACCAAGAAATTAATAGCAACAGAATAACAGTAATATCTCCACTACCTAAAACGTGGATTGAACTCCTATAGAATAGGTATTTCCTATGGAATAGGTCTTCCACTACTTATTGCAGATAAACTCAAATACATAAGCAACATAATTTATTTTTAACATAGATTTACCTCATTTTCTGAATGATGTTTTCCGAGTAGCTTTGATTCACCCAGATTTAACTCTTTATATTTTTCTTTTAAATTTATCTCATTACATTAATCAAGAAATTGCTTTGAAATTTGATCAAAGTGATTACCCATTTTCTTTATTCTTTACCTTCTCTCTCTGACTTCCCTACTTTTCTTTATTTTTACTCTGTTTTATTTGTTGATTTACATTATAGATATCTTTGTAGAGCTTATAGTACAAGTATTTATTACTAGTAGTTAAATTAGGAGTTTTTGTTTCAATATCAAATTAGTATTTTTATTAATTTTTTATTTTATTTTATATGCTTGGATATCTATAAATAAACACTCTATGTATACATTCAGATTAAAATGTATTATTGATTGAATAAAATAAACTCTAGTTTTCTTTAAAATCAAATGTGTCACTATTGTTTCGGTGATTTTGTTGGTTGTTCTATATGTATAAAAAGATGTATTTAATATTTTTATATTTTAAAAACTATAATGAATGGACAAACAATTATTGAATTTCAAAATCTCATCTGATATATCAAATACCAATATTGTGTGGTGTTTTTTAAAATTATTTTGTTTGCAAATATATTAAAATAATTTTAATTTTTTTTTGATATCATCATATTAAAATTATAAAAAAAAACTAAAAATACAATAATTTAATATTTTTCAAGATAAATATATTTAAAAAAATATCTAAAAATATAAATTATCACACTCTCAAACAAATTGATAAGAAGCTCAACAGATTCTAGGGGTGAGCAAAAAAATCGAAAAATCAATTAAACCGAGAAAACCGGAAAAAAATAACCGAAAAAACCAAACTGAAAAAAAAAACTAATTAAACCGATTAAAATTTTGAAAAAACTGGCCGGTTCGGTTCGGTTTCGGTTTTATAAGAAAAAAACCGAAAAAACTGAACCGAAACCGAAAAAACCAGAAAAACTGAACCGAACCAAAACCGAAAAAAACTAGAAAAACCGAGCCAAACTGATCCAAAACCTAGCCAAACCAAAAAAACCAAGCCAAAACAAAGCCAAGCCGAGCAAACCGAGCCAAAACCAGAAAACACCAAGCCAAAATCGAGAAAACCGAGCCAAAACCAGAAAACACCGAGCCAAAATCGAAAAAACCGAGCCAAAACCGAGCCAAAACTAGAAAAACCGAGCCAAACCGTTTTTTCCCTAAAAAACCGAACCGAAACCGGTCGGTTGATCGGTTTGGTTCGGTTTTGGTTTTTTTTCAAAAAAAATTCAGTTTGATTACTTTTTTTGATAAAAACCAAACCAAACCGAAAATAATCACCCATAACATATTCATAACAAGCCCGCCATAGACAGGCCGAACCCTGTAAACTATGTTAACTAGCAATCTATAACTCATGTTTACAACATTGATTCTCAACAGAAGAAAATGAAGCTTTTTACATCATCCTTTCTTGGTGTGATTTTGCACTCTTAGAAGTAGCTTCAGTGTCATACATCTTTTCAAAAAATTTCACACAAGCATCAATCTATACCTAAAAAAACCAAGTCCTTTACACCATGTTCTAAAGCATGATGCCCAATCAGTGAGATTTCTTCCCTTAATCATAGCAGTTTCTTGTTTCTGTTCTCAACCTTGTGTGTTCCATCTGCTGCATCACGGTCAACGCTAGCCATAACTAGTCTCTCGTTTTTGGTTCTTGGCCTCATTGGTTCTGATAGAGTGATAGCTGCTCTAGCGATTTCTTTCTACGTTACACTACTTGGCCTCGAGCTTCAAGCCGCAGCGTCCAGTCCTTTCTGCTTCTTGAGCTGTTCCTTGGCCTCCATCAAGGCCCTGCCCAGTTCTTCATCCTCCGGGGCTTCATTTTGCAACATCTCATAATCTTTGATTGAAACTTCCCATTTTCCCAACTATTTCAATGAAGCAAACATTAGACATTATCAAACCAAATTTGACATCATCTAAATTGCCGTGAAAAATAAAAAGCTACATCACATTTCAAAACATGCTGTACAAACTAAATATAGTCACCTTTGCATAGCAATCAGCTCTTCTTAGTCTGGCCTTTGCGTAACCTGGGCGCACAGTAAGGGCAGCGTTGCAATCCTCCACCGCTTTTTCATACTGGCCAAGCTTGGACCGGCAGGCAGCTCGATTGCATAACAACACTGAGTTGAAGGGATCATGCTCAAGTCCCTCACTATATGCATTACATGCCTCATAAAATTTTGCTGCCTTAAAAAGCTGATTGCCATGTGATCGAGCTGCAGCTACAGCTTTAGCCTTTTTCAGCACCGTATATGCTTCCTTGTTGTTAGAATCAAGCCTTGTTGCTCGTTGTGCCGTGGCCAGAGCATTATCAAATCTGTTAATCCAGAGGTTAAAAGCTTTATTAACTCGATAAACAAGAAGGACAATTAACCGATGCATTCCTTCAATTATATTGGACTGAATTAAATGGTTAGCGAATAAAAGCTGGCATTAATTATTTCAATTAGACAGGCTCAGTTATAGTCAAATATATGTTTTGGCTCGAACGTGAACCCCATTAATAGTAGTCAACAATAGAAACCTGCCAAGTTCACGTGAGAAGTGTTCAGCATATCATTAACAATCTATAAGAAGATTTTTGAAAAAAGCTGTGTTATTTCGTAAATACTTTTTACATCAGTTTTATTTTGCTAATTTTTAATTTTCTATACTAATAAGCGAAAATACCAGAGAAAAGCATGTCTTTTGTTAAAAAAAAAAAAAAAACCCTGCTTTTACCATAAAAGCTTAGGTGCAAAATCAAAGCATTTAACCCAAACAATCATTAGGGAATAGTTGAGCAAGTTGGTGACTGGTGGGTAAGTGGTCAGATTTTCCCTTGACTTTGTATATATTTTGGTTCCACTTTTTACCAGCAAAAATATGCCTTTTGAGCTGTTCCTCAATTTGAAAATACAGTCATTCCTTTCTTTTAATTATTTATGAGCCTATGCAATCATATACTACGCTCTCATGCAGATTGTCACCTCTAATGCAATTCTAATAATGTGTGACTATGTAACACAGATCACTAACCTGCCAATAGCCATGTCAACCTGAGCTCGTACCATCAACAAATTTGCGTTGCCAATTGTACCAAAAAATTGTGTACAGGCATCCACATCAAAATTTGGACCCTTTTGCAATGCTTCGTCGGCCTCTTGGTGCCTATGAAGCTTTATCAAGGCCTCAGCTTGCAATGCATATATCTATATTAGACACACAACTAGTTTAGCAAGCATGGCGGTATTTAATATTTGAACGTGTTCAATGAAAACTAGGTGGATTACTTGCAGTGCTGAATCTGAACCAGCAGATATGGTAGCCGCAGTCTCCTTGATCAAGGTGTTCCAATCTCGATGTCTACGAGCATCAGTGCACTTGTTGAGATGGGCTTGAAGAGCTTGAGCGTTTGAAATGTCAGCATGATCAGCTTCTGGCCCTGCGCGTTTGTAGTGATATATAGCCTTTTCTGCCTCGCCTAATCTATGAACACATAAAATTTTCACCAATGGAAAGAAGAAAGACCGTATAAAATTAGCATGGCACTAAATTGAATTAGAATCTCCGGGCAATTAATGGTATTTTTTTTTTATTTTTACCTGAGATGCAAGTTTGCTAAACGATGATGAGCTCTATGATAATGGGGTTCGATTCGAATGGCTTCTCTGCACTCGAAGACTGCCTCCAGAAGTTTACCTAGAGCTGTTAATGCCGCGCTTCTGTTGCTCCGATAAGAAGCCTTGTTAGGATCAATCGAGATTGCTGCATCATACAAAGCCAATGCCTCTGCAAAATTCCCATTCTTGTAATCCTCATTACCCATAATTTTAAGCTGCTCAGGGTCCATTCTAGTAGAGAGAGCCCTGCATAAAGAACCTGCAGCAGGCTGCGCACCTACGTTTGGTTTCTCTTCATTCTGTTTCTTCACTACATTTCCCATTACACTATTAGGGTATTTCCCATTAGGAGTTGCAACCTCTTCTCTTGCGGTCTTAGGAAGGTAATCAAGAACATCACGAGAAGTCGTATTTCCTCCACCCCCTCCCTGCCTCAAGTTACCTAAATTGCCAAGGAGCATCACATTGCTGGATGAAGCACGAACAAGCGTGCTGCTTCCTTTAGATTTCTGATGATCAGAGATATAGCTTTCGAGCTCACCTGAAAGACCAACTGCCTCCTTAGGAACCCTCCTACCATGTTTAACATAAGCATTTTGATTACCGTAACCTTGATTTTGATTGGCATGACCTTGATCAGATGATATTTTGGTTGCGTCCTCGGGAAGTTTTCTACCGTAGTTTTGGTTCTTTGAAGGAGGGATCTTGGGATGCATGGGAGCTTTTGTGATAGATTTTCGCTGCTCTTCTGCTATGTTAGACGGATTGCCTAGAAATGCAGCCTCATCTGAGCCACTCCTACGCCTCTTCGGCGTGCTAGGTGTTTTGGTGAAATTGGCTGCATTCATTGTACTAATTGAACCTGTGGATGTTGATCTTCTTGGCCAAAAAACTCTTCGACCAAAAACCGCTGAAAATAGGCCGCAACCTGCAGATTTCTTTTCGGGCGACAAGTCTCCCATATTCTGTTATGACCTTTGAGCCTCTCTCCTCAAGTCTTACAGCAGGTAATGCAGCTTTTATGGTAGAGAAGGTTGGCACATTTTTAAACCAACAAAGACACAGAACATTGCTAGCTATTTAGCTATGAAAACAATATTGATGAAACGTTATGATGGAGAGACATTGAACACAAATTATCCATCAGAAATGAGAGATTCGAAGTATAAATACATATATATCATGGGCTTTGCCAGTCAGGAAGATTGAACCCTGCCTAAATCCAGGAAAAAAGAAAGAGAATGAATGGACGTGGGGTTTGAAAATAGCTAGCTCCAGGAGATAGATTGGAAGGGCCCCTGAAGTGGCTGCAAGGACATAGAATCTCTTTGATTTCGCTCTCTTTCTGTTACAGACAAGACATGAAATGGCATGATGAATGTGGGGGGAAAATTTGTAAATTTCTTTAGCAAAAGGAGCACACTAATTTACAGTTGGTCTAGTTTTATTAAACTTTAAAAGGGGGAAGATGGTCTTGATTGTTCAATTTTTTGTTCTCTGTTATTTCATGTTTCGTGTGTGGTGGAAAAGGGGGGAACCAAGAGACCCGGTCTTTTACGAAACGTGGATCTCTAAAATTTTAGCAAAGAAAAGAAGTGTATTTCCTCGCCTTTGCCCTACATTTGGCATGAATATTCTTAAAATACTGTTTGTTTTTACTTTTAAAAGAATTGATTTTTTTTTATTTTAAATTAATTTTTATTTTCAATTCTTCTAATATACTAATATCAAAAATATTTTTTAAAAAACAATATTATTTTAATATATTTTTAAATAAAAAATACTTTAAAAAACAAAATATATTATCCCAAAACCTAAGACATGTAAATCAAGAAAACAAACGAATAATTTGTACCCAGACAAGTTCTGCAGTGTTTTTCGGATTTGAAAAACGTTGGATGGATTAATTTGCTCAAAAATTAATGCAAATTCCTGTAATCAGAGCAAAACTTT
>Ga0325405_1007213_pt1 | contig 11208 bp, 10 predicted proteins | sample PopdelMetagenome_21_FD_205663 | JGI IMG/M metagenome (GOLD analysis project Ga0325405, IMG submission 205663) | Populus deltoides microbial communities from Bellville, Georgia, United States - Xylem-Control-R2 | ecosystem: Host-associated > Plants > Phyllosphere > Stem > Wood/Secondary xylem...
TTATTTTAGCTTGTAAAAAATTAAAATTTTAAAAATAATAATGTATAAATTTTAATATAAAAAGCTATTTAATTAATTAAATAAATTTTTATGCAAAAAGGAGAACGATGCCTCTAGAACTATAAAGAGCGTTTAATAATGCAGCCAAAACATCATTTATTTATTTATTTTTTAATATTTTTAAATCATTTTAACATATTAATATCAAAACTAAATTTTAAAAAGTAAAGATATTATATTAATATATTTTTAAATTAAAAATACTTTAAAATAGAAATATCTACCTTATTTATTAGAATACCCAATCTCATAAATCCGCTTTGCCGTACCTTCTTCTCTTTTCCTCCCCAGTGGGCCTGATTGCTTTTAACATAAACCCTTACAATATAGATTACAAAATCATCACACTGACAATCTACGACTGTACTTCAAAATCTAACTTTCAAAAACAAACCCTAAAACACTAAACCTCCTTCCCTCCTCAATGGCCAGTGACGGAAAACGGAAGAAACGAGGCCGCAAATCTAAAACCCAGACAACCCTAGACCCCACAACTTCCACCATAAACGATGAGGTTTTCTCCGTTAACAATGTCGAAATCGTGAATTCTACCACCCCAACTAGCGCCAAAAAACACGAAAACCGCCGCGGCCGTCCTAAGAAACGACCCAAGCACTCACCAGAGAAGCCCGAGAAACCCCCGCCATTAATTAATGGTGAAATTGGGGTTGCGCCGCCTGTGGAGGGCGTGACCAGGGTGGTTCCGGCGATGGATGCGGTGGTGAAAGTGTTTTGTGTGCACACGGAGCCGAATTTATCGCTTCCGTGGCAGAGGAAGAGGCAGTATAGTTCCAGTAGTAGTGGTTTTGTTATTGGTGGAAGGAGGGTTTTGACTAATGCGCATTCTGTGGAGCATTATACACAGGTTAAGCTTAAGAAGCGTGGCTCTGATACTAAGTATTTGGCTACTGTTCTTGCTATTGGAACTGAATGTGATATTGGTAAAGATTCAAGCTTTTCGTGTTGTATTCGATTTTAAGCTCAATCAATTATAGGTCATATTTTTGAGATAGATACGTGCTTAATCAATTTTTACTATTGTCGACTTTAAGCTTTATGTTGTTGTTTGATGCTTTTGGTATTTTCTGCACCCTACTTTCTTGGCATAGAACGAAAAATACCAGCTTTTATTGGCTAGGATAACTTGTATGTTCACTTTTTTTTTTTATTTTATGGAATGGAGTAATTAGTCAATTTTGATTTAGATTTGAAATAGTAAATGTGACTTGCAAGAAAAATTCATACAAGTTTCATGGAGTCCCTTGGGGATATGGATAGTTATATGTTAGGATAAGAGATGGTCCCTGTGGCAAGGGAATGGGTGTGATGAATTACAACTAGATGACAGATACTTGTACTGGAAAAGAAAATTGTAGAAGTAGATCTTGCACATAAGATGAATCAGAATGTGAATTAAATGTGTGGTTCTCTTATAAAGGAGTGAGCTTTATTAACTCTATATACCTCAATGGATGCAAAGGATGAGATATTTTGTTCAAAGCAAAATTTCTTTTTGTGATTTGCAGCCTTGCTAACAGTCAATGATGATGAGTTCTGGGAAGGTGTGTCACCTGTAGAGTTTGGAGAATTGCCTTCACTTCAAGATGCTGTAACTGTCGTTGGTTACCCAATTGGAGGGGACACAATTTCTGTTACAAGTGGTGTTGTATCTCGGATAGAGATCCTATCCTACGCCCATGGATCCACAGAGCTTCTGGGTTTGCAAGTAATGTTGTTGAAACCCTTGCATTTTGCTATCTGTAATTATCGAACTATTTCCCTCACATGCCTTTCTCATGGTTTCATTTGCAGATAGATGCTGCTATAAACTCAGGGAATTCTGGTGGTCCTGCCTTTAATGATAAAGGTGAATGTGTGGGCATTGCGTTTCAGTCCCTTAAACATGAAGATGCTGAGAATATAGGGTATGTTATACCAACTCCGGTCATCAAGCACTTCATCCAAGATTATGAGAAGAATGGAGCATACACAGGTAAGTATTTGTACATGTTTGGTTCTGGCTTTTGTTTACAGGTGTATACTGTGTAATTAAATTGCAATGTGTCTGTTGTAGTATCACATTGCTCATTGATCTTGGTTAAAGTCTAATGATCATCCCTTACATGCTAGGATTTCCGTTTCTTGGGATTGAATGGCAGAAAATGGAAAATCCAGATATGCGTGTTGCAATGGGTATGAAATCTGATCAGAAGGGTGTTCGTATCAGAAGAATTGATCCCACTGCTCCAGAATCTGAAGTCTTGCAGCCATCTGACATCATTCTCAGCTTTGATGGGGTAGATATTGCTAATGATGGAACAGGTTCGTGTATAATGTTTTATGCTTAAAAACAAGCTCCTGGAGCTTTGTTAGGAACTCTGATTTTCCAAAGTTAATTCACATGGCATTCTTTGTGGCATGAAATTTTCGCCTCCTTTTGTTCTTGACATATCAGTTCCCTTTCGGCATGGTGAGCGCATTGGTTTCAGCTATCTTATCTCCCAAAAGTATACTGGGGATAATGCTGTGATCAAAGTTCTTCGGAATTCTAAGACTCTAGAATTTGACATCAAACTCTCAACTCACAGAAGGCTAATTCCTCCGCATGTCAAGGGAAAACCTCCATCCTATTATATTATTGCAGGATTTGTATTCACAACAGTTTCTGTTCCTTATCTCCGTTCTGAGGTGCATATTTCACCTTTTGCTTTCCTTTTTGTATATATTTTCTCATGATACTGCCATTGCCTTCTCTTAGTATTAGTTAGTTAGTAAAACTTGATGGGTCTTAAATACATCTATTTTAATTGACACTCTATGAAGTGAGTGATTAATTCTTTTTGTGCATGAAGCTATGGCTGTGTGATATTTATTACATTTCTTGAATATGGTGTTACTGCGTGATATTTTTCAACTTGTATGCTTTATGTGTTAAAGACAAGGCCCATTAAACTTTCTTCTTGTATGTTTGTGCAAGTTTGCATGTATTTGTTGGTGCAAATGCTTTAAGGAGGTTATGGTTTATGTAGTACTGCATAATCTAATTTGTAATTGGTGCATCATCATGGAGTCATTTATCTGTCTTGCCTGTAGGTACATCAACTTATGTTTAATAAATCAACACCATGATTTTTCTTGGCTTTTGAATCTGGGGATGATAGGATAGTGAACTTTCACCACATCATAAAACATTAGAGGAAGTGTGTTAATTGTAGAAATACAAGGACTAAATTCTAATTTTACTAATACTCTGGGCATTAACCTGTTATTGAAGCCGATTTCCTACATACTAAACCTGTTCACCTAATGAAAATGTGCTAATGTGTAATTGAATGTCCAAATCCAGAACTTATCTTGGGTTGAAATGGATATTCATCTAAGTAGGTCACAAGTGAGTTCCATCAAACTTTCCTGAGCTTGTTTTCTGTTATCACTGTCCTTTTGTAACTTCGCATTGTAAACTAGGATTAGAAATATGGATTGTAATTAAAATGAATTTCTGTTGTAGTAATACTTCTATGTTTTGTTAGCCATAGTTCTTTTTTCTTGTTCTAAGGGTTGCAATATGAGGATTCCTGTTTATTTTTTCAACAAAAGTATTTTATTTCACCTGCGGAGCCTTTATTTTTGTAGCTTGCATTTACATGTTTATCTATTCCAGTATTGTTCTCCATCTCTATGATTTTGCTATATTCTGAACTTAATTTAATGGGTATTGAAGACAAATAATTAATTGTATATTAACCTCATTTATTTATTCCAATTTTTCACACCTTGCCAGTTGCAGCTTCAGTTTCATGCCAACTTTCTCATGGATTTCTCTCTCTCTCTGTTTAATGCCATACTTAGCATTATAGTACTTTCATGGTCAACTGATTTTACATTGCCTCTGCTCTTTTGCATAATTGTGCAGTATGGCAAGGAATATGAATTTGAAGCTCCTGTCAAGCTTCTGGACAAACTTTTGCATTCAATGCCACAATCCCCGGATGAGCAGATAGTTGTGGTTTCTCAGGTTCTCTCTCACACACACGTTCACATGCACGCACACATGTCAGCTCCTATGGCCACTATTCTACTCTACTGATCTTGCACTTTACTTTTCTTCTCCTGGAAAATTTCTGGCAGGTGCTTGTAGCTGACATTAATATTGGGTATGAGGACATTGTTAACACCCAGGTGAAGAATCACAGTCTTGTAACTAGTGCTTTTTATTTCTGTCGTTGAGTTGGTATAACCTGTTTATTATTTCCCCTTTTCTTTTGGTGAACTACATCTCTTTTTGGATGTCATTTATTCTGTATCTATGCAGGTTGTTGCTTTCAATGGTAAGCCAGTGAAGAATTTGAAGAGCTTGGCCAACATGGTTGAGAATTTTGATGATGAGTTTCTGAAATTTGATCTGGAATATGACCAGGTCCTCTCTCTCTCTCTCTCTCTCACACACACACACGCGCGCGCGCGCGCACACACAGAGGGTCTTTGGGTCTGTGTGTTCCAACATTTGCATCTCGGCTATTTATACTAGTTCTGTCTGGTACTGATTTCTATACCTGTACTTTGGTGCAGATAGTTGTTCTCCGGACAAAGACTGCCAAGGAAGCTACTGTAGATATTCTTACCACTCATGGCATACCTTCTGCAATTTCTGATGATCTTAAGCCATGAATTTGAGTATTTGTCTAGGTACGTTGCAATACTCTTGTCAGAGCCCTGTTACCCCCCATATTACCTTCATTAAAGATGGGGTGTGGCTTGTTAATTTATAAAATCTAGGGTGGAGTAGATTTTTTCAATGAGGGAAGATCACCCCGTGTATTATTGATGGCAATGTTCTTTCCTTTACCTGATTGCTTATGTGCTTGTATTGCAATAATGGAAATTTACAGGCGTCAGGACTTTGTTTTATTGGGTTAGGGGTATGCCTTTAAAATTTACAGGCGTCATCTATATACACGAGTAGTTTTAATGCTGATATCTCTTGGACAGCCGACCTCTCTCTCTCTCGCTCTCATTTTTGGGAAGCTATACAAGTTGGAAATATGTTCATTTTTCTGGTTAGTGCGTCACTAACCCAGCAAGTGATTGTGAGAAGCAGCTGCTGGATGCTCTCCTGTTCGAGGTGCCAGATAATAAATTCCACAATAAGGTGCAGGATGATAACTCAGTATTTGAGTTTTGGACCCCGCTTTTTCTATATTTGTGCTCCTTGTTCTTATCCAATCTTAACAGGAAAGAAATGCAAGAATGCATGGCCAGTATCCACCCAAGAGATGGGGAGCACATTCTGTACTGCCATTTCCCTTTTTTTCGCCTGAGCAAAATTATTTGAGTTATGAAGATCAAATAACAAAGTGATCTAATAGCCCTGTACTTGAAAATCGATGAAAAACTATATACCATACTTTCTGTGTTTTGTCAGAAAATAGACACCGGACTGTATATCTTACAAAGTAACTGAACTTGGAAAAAAAAAATCATTATTAACATTGATTAATAAAGAAACTACTCCCAATTGGTTTGTGTGAGGAGATTGAATCCATCATTACCGAATTCTAGTGGGGACAACAAAATTATGAGAGAAAAATGCCCTAGATCAAATGGTCTAACATGCATGTGATGGATATATATATGATTTTTTTATTTTGAAATACAGGAAAGACCCGTTAGAGAGGCGAAGACTCAAGTTATTGATGGTGACTTATTTGAATTTAAACTATGAAAAGGTTTGGTCGATAAAGATAAAGGCTTGGGTTATGATTTTTTTGGTGTTTTGGATGAAGATTATGGATTTGAGAGGTCCCGATGGCTTGTGCTTTTTTAGGGACTGGGAGTTGTAGGGAAGAAAAGAGCGTTGAAGAAAATTGCAGACATAAAACAAACCAAGAAATTAGGGTACGTTGATGACATGGTATGAGTACCGTATAAAATTTACTGTAGCTCCATCTAGTGGTGAAGTCGAAAATCATTTTCTTCATTTCTATGACATTATATTAAGTATTTTAAACATAAAAGTCCAATAAATCTAAATCTTGACAAGCTATCTTGGGTAATATAGATTTGAAGATTGATTTCAAAATTTTAAACTTGTTAAAACTATTAAGAAATTAAAATTAATAAAAGCATCATTGTAAGAGAGGAGGAAAATAAATGATTTAAATGAGGAAATAATTTTAAATACAATTTGGATAAAATGTAAGAAGAATAATAAATATAGTAAGAAAACAATTTGACTTGGTTTAGTGATTGTCGTTGGAAATTTGTTTTAAATAAATAAAAAATATGGGTTAATGAGAAATTAATAAAAATCTCTGGTTTTTTCACTAAACAAATCTTGGTTTTTTTATATTTAATTTTTGATTTATGGTAGTTAATCAATGATCGATAATTGTGAGAAATAATTTTTAATAATTTTTCAACCTTTTAACTTTTGAAATTCACTTTAAAAAGAGGTGAAGGAAGAGTTTAAAACTTAGATTTTTCAGATTTTTCCATACTCTTTCTCACCTTATTTTTAGTGTTTTTATTCATTTTTATGCTTTGGTTTTCCTCCCAAATCTATAGTTTAGGTTCATATTGTTGGGAGATATTTGAGTTTTATAATTTTTGGTTAAAAAATCTTGGTTTAAAGATGTATCTAAACTAATGTGGTTTTGTTGGGAATCTTGGGAGAAATATTATACATATCTTAGTTGCAAAGTGAGGAGTAATTAGAACAAATGATTCATCATTGGTAATAATAAAATTAAGATTCATTACTTTAAAGTGATTTAACATGTAAGTACCCTTAATGTTTTAATTTAAGCATAGTTGATCTAAACATGTTTGTCTTGAGTTTACAAATTTAAATACGTATAAACTCTAGATTTTTGTTGGACATCTTTTATTTAACATGCCTTTAATTCATGCTAATTATTTTTGAACTACAATCGTGTTATGATAAATTAAACATATCTTTATACTAGTCTATATATGTCTACAAACTTTGACTTTATAATCTTAAGGCTTTATTCTATATATTAGACTTAGTTTATCATGTGGGCAAAAAATATTAATTATATAGATTAATTGTTAAAGAGATTTTAACATCTTTAAAATTTAAGTTATAATTTATTTATTTTTAGTTTGTTATATTCTCAAAATATAGATTTATTTCAATACTATATGTTTTAATTTAGAAACTTTTAGTTTGGTTAAAGCTTTATGTTTTTTTTTAATTTAATTTTAGAAAATTGTTATATATATTTATTTTAAAGTTATAATTTATCTTTTAAAATTATAATTCATGCAATTTATTTGAATCTTTTTGAGTTTTTGCATGATATATATTTTATGAACTAAGCTTTTATAAATCATGTTTATATCTTTGTTTAGTTTATACATGTTACTTGCAAACTTTTTAGTATAATCATGCATTTTATCTTTCTTGCTTAAACATAATGTTTTGACATAATGTATGTTTAGTTTGAACTAGAATAAACAAAAGTGTTTATTTTTTATCTTGTATAATTTAAATATTTTTGTTTATCAAGTTGCTTTATTTCAAGTTCTATATTATTTTACTTGTTTGTTGTTTAAAAGGATGTTTTTCACTTACAAAAACTGGATAGAGAAAACCTATATATGAAGAACTCATCAACCTCCAACATACTAGATGTTAGAAAGGTCAAATTGAACGTGACATCTAGAAAGCCTCTAACCTTCAATAATGTACTGCATTTTGATGACATTAGAAAAAACTTAGTGTCTGACTCATTGTTGAGTAAAAATAGTTTTAAGATGGTGTTTAAGAGTGATAAATTTATACTATGTAAAGAGTAATATATTTATAGAAAAAAGAGTATCTTTGTGATGACATCTTTAAAATGAATGTAATGACCGTTATAGTAGTAGTAGTAGTAGTAGTAGTAGTAGTAGTAGTAATAATAATAATAAGATTATCTCTTCTCCTTATTTTCTTAAGTCTTATGATGTGTGGTATGATATGTTAGGTCATGTGAATTATAATTCTATACAATGATTAATAAATCATGAATTATTATCAAGCATGGTTTTTTTTAAATCATAAGTGTGATATTTGTGTAGAATCAAGATTCACAAAAACTTATTTTTAAACAATTGAAAAAGTAGTAAACCTCTATATTTAATTCATTTAGATATTAGTAATTTAAAATTTATATAAATTAGAGGTGGAAAAAATATTATATTACTTTTATAGATGATTACATAAGGTATTATTATACATATTTTATTAAGAGTAAAGATGAAGCTGTTGAATTGCTTAAACATCACAAGAATGAAGTTGAAAATCAAATTAACAAAAAGATAAAGGTAATAAAAAGTGATGGGGGTTGAGAATACGAAGCACCATTTGATGAATTCTGTTTCCAAAATAGTATTCCACTAAACTACTGTTCCTTATTCACCAAAATAAAATGGCATTGCGGAACGTAAGAACTGAACATAAAAAAATAATGAATATCATATTGATAAGTTCGAGAGCACCTCGAAGCTTATAGGGGGAGACAATTCTAATTGCTAATTATATACTTAACAAAATACCTCATAAAAAGTTAGAAAGAACACCATATGAATTCTATAAAGGTAGAAGACCCTCCAACAAATATTTTAATGTGTGGGGGGTGTCTTACAAAGGTAGCAATACTTGATTTTAAAAATGTTAAGATAGGATCTAAGACTGTGGAATGTGTATTTTTTAGATATGCATAAAATAATAGTGCATATCGATCTCTTGTACATAAATAAAGTATTGAAGATATTCATCTTAATACTATTATGAAATCAAAAAATACTAATTTATTTGAGGATGTGTTTTCTTAAAATGAAGTACGATAAAATTATTCACTTAAAAGAAAGATTGAGGCTAACTCAAGTAATCATCATCAATTAGAAAATAATGAAGTTAAGCTTAGAAAGAGTAAAGGGACAAAAATGACCAAAAATATTTGGTTTTGCTTTTTTAACATATTTGGTAGAAAATGAACCTTAAATCTACTCCAAGGCAATGTCTTTTCCATAAACTTCTTATTACAAGGAGATATTTAATAGTAAAACTGAATTCATTATGAATAATCATAAATGAGAACTGATAGATCTTACTTCTAAAAGTAAATTATTAAACTATAAGTAGATTTTCAAAAAAAAAAAGATGAAAGCTGATGACACTATTGATAAATATAAAATTAAACTTCTTGTTAAATGTTTTAAACAACATAAAAGTATGAACAATTTTAACTTATATGTGTCAATAATAACACTATTATACGAACACTAATTGAGAAACCCATTCTGAATTAGATCCTTGTCTAGTCCAAGTTGAGCCAAATATAATATTTATGAATTTATGTGCATATATGGGTCGCAAATAGGCCCATATCCTGTGAGCCGTGAATGAAGCCCGATTACAATTCCAAGACCCAAGTCACCGACTGCCAATATTGAATTTATTAATGGCGTCCAGCATCAAAATTTCAGATTTGCGCTTCTGCGTGATCCACTTGTTCTTTCTCCTGCCGTAAAACAAAGTGGAGTAATATATATATATATATATATATATATATATATATATATAGATATAGAGAGAGAGAGAGAGAGAGAGAGAGTAAATTAATGGAGAAGATGGGTACGGCGGAACCCAACTTTGAACAGCTATTCGAGGAGAAGAAGCGCGCCCGGAACCCCCTCGTTCCCGTCGGTAAATACTAATTTGATCATCCCCATTGCCCTTTTATTTTTATTTTTCATAATATACATATCTTATGCGTAGACAATATTTTTGGGAATCATAGAATTTGTTTGGAATATGATTATATTTGATTATGGTCTTAAGGTTTGAAGAAAAAGAAATAGCTGTTTGGTTGGTTTTGGAAATGGGATTGGAATTCTAATTCTAATTCTAATTCTAATTCTAATTCTAATTCTAATTCGAAATATAATTTACTTTTTTTTCTCCTGAAATTAAATTTACGTCTAATGCTGTTTTAATACCACCAGATAAATAGAACAATTTATCTCATATAAAGTAGAGCGGTATCTCATTCTAACAAAAGAAAGTGTTGTAGCTCGTTTCTTTCGTGATGGTAATCCATTTTTTAGCGAATCAAGCTGTACTGCACAAGAAATGGAATGAGGATCCATTTCCATTCCAAATCCTAACACAAAACAACCATGCCCTTTAAGAATTTTCTCCTCCCTCTCTCAATAGAGGGATTTTGGTGGTGGATACATTTTAGATTACCTTGAACAACTATCATCTTTCATTTTTCTGATCGGTTTATCTCGAGCAGATCCCATGTTTCAGAAGATACCTAATTTGTCAAGGGTCTGGGCATCTCACTTTGTGTTTAAATGGATCGTTTATACGTTATATTACTGCTGGCTTCTTGTCTTCAAACATTTGAGCTTTTGACTTGCATATTGGCAGTCAGAAATTCCAAATTAGTAGTGCTATTTTTAGCTCATGATAAGAAATGGGATTCATCTTTAGACAGTCCTGTATTTAGCTTCTGCTTGATTGACTGTTTATAACTATTGCAGGAGCACTTATGACGGCAGGAGTTCTCACGGCTGGATTAATCAGTTTCAGACGAGGCAATTCTCAGTTGGGGCAGGTGTTAATGAGAGCTCGAGTGGTTGTCCAAGGGGCTACTGTGGCCCTTATGGTTGGCACTGCTTTCTACTATGGGGATAACCCATGGAAAAAACCAAGTTAGACCTTCTATAACATGTATCGTTCCTCGTTAGTGACACAAGCTGTTCTTTTTCTATGCTCTGATTTAGTTAATAAAATCAATCACAATTTATATATTCTCATCGCTGGTGGCAGTCCTCCATAAGATCCAGTTCCTATTACTATTATTATGTAAAACTGATATCAGTAGAGCATGGATGGAGTGAGAATATTTGTCTCAGAACTGCAAGAAGGGATGATATTTACTTTGGACGAACAATCTTATTAAGATTACAAATGTAATCAATGTGTGCTTACAACCTGTTATACTCTAATTGATGGATTATGTCGTACTGCTTCTCTGTTTGTCTGGAAATGGTTTTTTCGTTGCTCAATTGTTTTCTTTAACAATTACCTATGTATGGCTATTTGAAGAACTCAAAGTATTGTACTGGCAC
>Ga0325405_1007214_pt1 | contig 11207 bp, 7 predicted proteins | sample PopdelMetagenome_21_FD_205663 | JGI IMG/M metagenome (GOLD analysis project Ga0325405, IMG submission 205663) | Populus deltoides microbial communities from Bellville, Georgia, United States - Xylem-Control-R2 | ecosystem: Host-associated > Plants > Phyllosphere > Stem > Wood/Secondary xylem...
CCACCAGATTCCAACCAATAAGAAATGGAGGCTCACAACCCAATTCAGTAAATACAACCTAGGCCCATCTAAAAATTTTCTTTTATTTTTTAAAATAATTTTTACAATAAAATACTAAAAAAATAAAGCAATAAAAATTTTAGATTTTTTTAAAAAAATTATTTTCATATCAAAACTATTTAAAAATATAATAATTTTATTTGTTTAAAAAAGTTTTGAAAACACAAAAATAAACGTGGAAATTTACCTTAGCAAGGTGAATATGGACGAAATGGAGAAAAGAAAAGGACATGATAGAAGGCGGACAGTCTTTTTAATCCTTTTATGAGAAATGTCAACTCTCAGCTCGTTGTAAAAGGTATGGAAACTGGCAATCATTATAGTTGAAATCGTGCACGATGCCATCAATGAAATGCCTCGGTTTCTGCAAGCTTACCAAGAAAGATTTTATCATCACTAAAGATCTAGCACCAAAAAAAAAACATAGAATAACCAGCCAAAATAGCATAATAAACACTCTGCATTGGCTGGCTGTGCTTAATTAGTGGAAACTTTTACCATAGACATACCTTGTAAGAAACTCTCTCTATTATATTATTAATGTGGATGTTCGGGTCAGATTATACATATCTCGATTAATCTCATGAGTTTTAAAATTAACGACTATGTAATCCTCCAGTAACCCTGAGATTTGTGGGACTCGAACTGGTAACGTGTAGGGAGCAAACTTAGAATCTAATCTGTTGAGCTACATCTTTTAATGTTATTTTTATTTATTTATTTTGATGGGAAGGGTGTAATTTGATAGTTTTTGAAAATTTAATGATATGTAAGAGTTCAATCATGATTCTAGATGATGAATCATATTCATCTTTAATAATTTCTCAAGCCTATTATAAAGTTGGTATATATTTCACTAAAATTTACAACAACTCATTGAATTGATGATTTAAATAAATCTAATGATTTATAAGAGTTTATTAGTTCGTATATGTTAATTCACCATATAATTTTTAAAATTCATAAGAATCCATATGTAAATGATTTTTTACTTGCAACTTGTTGCAGTTAAATCTTTATAAATTAATAATATTGAGACCATGAAAATTTATTAATTAATTAGAATATTATTTAAACTTTAATTTTAAATCGAGACTAAATAAAAGAGTGTGGTGGTTTCAATGTTTCCTTTAAAGTTATGTTTATTTGGGATTGGACTTGGTGGTTTGTTTTGGTTGCTTAAGTTATGGGATCATAAGGTGTCAAGAAAACATTATGTCACTTGGTTTGACAAAATTAAATGAAATTTTATTGATTTCAAATAATTAAGGTTGTGAGAATCAAATTTTAATAATAGACAAGTATTTAGCCCATTTTTGAAAGAATAAAGGATTTAATTGCATAAGCAGTTAAAAGATTAACACCATTATTTTTGTTCAATTTTTTTTAATTTGATCCTTTCATATTAAATTTATTTAATATAAGACTTAATAGTGTTTTTTAGTTGCCTTGATATGGGATCCCATAAAGTAAAAAAAAAAAAAATTCTAATATGTCATTGATGCTTGGTTTTGCAAAATAAGCTTTAATTTTATTGATTCAACATAATTAAAATTTGAAGACAAAGTTTGAAATTGAAAACAGTTATTGAGGTAATGAATAATGGCAAAGAGGTTGACATGAGTGAAAGAAGTCATCGTGCTTTGAAGGCACATGCAACTCTACCGATGCCAGAATGTCGCCTTTCTTGATGAAGTTGGAAACGCCTCAATACGGATTTGTTAATGAAGTGACACGTGTAGATGTTGAAAGCACATGTATTTTCATTTTTGTTTCTTTCTCTCTTTCTCTTTTTCTCTCTCCTCATTCTCTATGCAAATTCTCTCCAAAATAGCAATGTATCTTGTCTTTTTATTTTTATGTCAAATTTGGTCTTTATTTTTTATTGTTATTTGTTTTGTTTTTAATGTTTTTTTAATTGAATTTTTTTCTTCAATTTCATTCATGGACTTTATAATTTTTTATAGTTTGCTTCTACGAGGTAATATCAGTTTTTTGACTTAAGTTACAGATTTGAAATGTTAACTCAAGTTCACTTCGATATTTTTTTAGGTTTTTTTTTAAATTAAATTTTTTTAAATTTCACTCTTCAACATTGAGTTTATTGAGGATTTCCCTTCATTACCTTTTTTTTTCCTTTTCAATGGAATTATCTCGATCTCATGATTTGGGTCGTAGGTTTGACGGGTTATCGGGTTGAATCGGTTCTTTTTTTTCTTTCCTCTTTCTTTCAATTGATTTTTTTCTTCAATTTTTTCCAATAGCCTTGGATTGATTTAGAAATTTAGCTTTTTAATTTTTTTTTTATAGATTTATCCTGATTTCACAATCTAAGTTAATGGTTTGATAAGCTATTGTGAGTCAATTTTTTGTTCTTTTATAAATTGATTTTTTTTCAATTTTATTCTTCAATATTGATTTGGTTGAGAATTGAGTTTCAGGGTTTTTTTATTTTGTTTTTTTATAAGGTTATCTTCTTTTCATGACGTGGGTTGTGTTTTTTATAGTTTTTTATATTATAAAAATAATGTTTAAGTAACATAATGATTTTAAAAAAAAAAATCTAATACGTAAATCATTAAATTTCATCCAACCAACACCATAGCACATGTGACCTTACTAGTGAAAACTAATTGATGTGATAAACGAAGAACCAATGAAATGCTTTATAAAGGATGTGAACAAAACTTCGATCATTTCACCCTCTATTTTAAATCCAATAACATTTTCGACGGGAGATTTTCTTAATAAATAAATTAGATTTGCTAAAATAAATAGATTAACTTGTGATATAATTAATTAAGTTAAATTTAATCTAGACTAAACTAGGTCAATTTTAAAGAATTAAAAAAAAACTGAAATGAATTTATCTTTTTTTTTTTTAAATAATAGATTCACTTGATGCCTACTTAATAACCTAAATTCTTTTTCAAATTAGATTTTGAATTAAATCTATAACTATACATTCAAGTATCGTACGATGCCCTGCAACATGCTATCTTAGATATATATTATTTTTGTTTTAATAAATTTGGGTATTTATTCATTCTAGTATTGTTTTTTTTTAAATTAACGTGGGTATTCAAACTAGCTTTTGCATACATCGACTAATTTCACAGGCCCTGAAATTAATAATTATGTAATCCTCAGTGACCCTGAGGTTTGTAGAACTTGAACTGGTAATTTTTAAAAAGTAAATTTAGATTGATAAGTTCAACTACATTAAATTTTTTTTTTTTAAATATTAAATATATATAACTTGGTGGAAAATCCAAGTGCGTTAGGTGAATTCACATGCAAAGCAGGTTGAGTAGTTGACCCAACTAGGCAGTTGCAAAGCAATATGTTGACAATTGAATCATGGCAGCATGGCAGCAGCCCGTGACCTCCGGCCACCGCCGCTCCTCGTGTATAAAGAAGGCTCTGGCACTTTGACTTGCTTTGCTCACTTTTCCATGTTCCTGTATTTTTGTTCCCCATCCACAATTAGAGAGCGTCCCTTCACGTCCCAGTCGACAATGCTAATTTGCTAAGTTTTTATATACGGCGTTAAAAACCGAAAAATTCTATGATATTCAAGTTATATTTATAGTATTAGAAGATAAATAAATTTAAAAAAAAGAAAAAAGAAAAAATCACATTCGCTCTCATTAAAAAAAATGATAGGAATTCCTCTCTTCTATTTCTCTATTTTTCTTATGTTTAGCTCTCTAAATATTTGTAATTACAATTTAAGTATCATAGAATTTCCGTGAGACCTTACCTTTTATTTTTAATTTTATATTTGAAATGGTTACTTGCTATTTGTTTTTGAAAAAAACATCAAATTTACTATTATGATAGTCTCAATTTGTAATAAAACTATTTTTGTAGCAATTTCACAATCATATTATTTTGATTTTTCAACAAAATTTATGTTAAAATCACTCATAATAAAACTTTAAATTTTTTACAAAATAAGATTTTTTTTTTTTAAAGGTTCAATCTAGATGAAAATATCGATAGAAAGTTTTAAAAAATATGAAAGTCTTTAATTAAGAATTTTAAAAGTAAATTTGATATAAATTCTTTTTTAATGATAAAGTTAAGACTATGTATATAATTGAATATATTTTTTGAGGTTTGCCCTTTTTTTTTTAATTCAAGGTCATCCTTACATATTGCATTTTTGGCTCAATTACATCTTTCAAATTTACCCTAAGTATACCGGATTATATCATATCATGTGTCCAAAACAATTACAATTTGAGAAAAAAAAAAAAAAGATCACGGGACAAAGAAAATTATCAAGAATTCAAAGATTGATTAATATAAAATATGTTATTAAATCCCAAAACGTTATTTGTTGTCGTCAACATGGTTAATCCATCTTTTTTTTTCTTCTCAGCTCGAGATTTATTTTTTTGTCTGTCAAATTAATATTCAACTTTTGTAGTTTACTCCAAAGGGATTGATTTCAAATATATATATATATATATATATATATATATATATATATATATTCTCATTTATTTTTTTAATTTTTTTTAAACACGAGACATGATTAGGCAAACTTAATGTAAATCCAAAGGTATTATTTACTTTAACTGACGTAAAAAAATGAGTGAGACAACAACATAACATAATAATAGAAAGATATTAATACAAAAAACAATAAAAGGCCATTTTAAACACAAAATCAAAAGAGGAACACCTGCAAGAACTAATTTAATTTTTCATAAGCATGCAAATAGAAAACTTACTAAAAAAACCTTAATACAAATAAGTAATGATGATAATTTAATCCAAGTGAGTAAGTTTTGTTTTAGATAGTTATCCTAGTCAATGAATAATGGATAAATAGAGATATTATCAAACTCAATGCAAAATCTAATTCAAACCCAATCCGAAACTTTGATTCAAACTTAACCTGAGATATATATTTGTACTATATTGATATATGTGTAGAATATTTTTATTTTTTTAATTCAATATAATATATACATATATCAATAATGACATAATACACACACATATTATTTTATTTTTTATTCAATAATCAATAATAGTTGGACAATGAATATATATATATATATATCCGAAACCTAATGGATATGATATGTATATCTAAATCTTTTACTCGATAAATAATAAATAGAATATGAATATAGAGAGAAACTTGACCCATGAATACCCATTGTCGTCTCCTACAAATAAAATTTAATAAATGATTTTATCATACATTTATATAGTAAAAGGTAAAATAATTACATAAAACTATTTACTACTTGAAACATTATATATTTTATACTTCGATATTTGTTAAGTGTTAAATAGTATTTTGATGCATTGCGATATATTTGTACAGCTAAAATCTTATTAGTAGAGAATTAAAAAAAAAAATTACTCAAGCACATGCAATGGAGTCATAGACAATCAAGTAACTTCCAATTCTCATTTAAATGATTTCTTAGTGATTATAATATCCTTTCAATTGGTGTTTATATACAATGCCAAATATACTCATATGATAGATATTATTGTTTAATGAAGTTAATATTTATAATGTGCAATATTGGTGTAAACATAAACTTATAAAATTAAAGGGAAAATATGTTAAATAACGAGAATGAATAATTGCACCATGAGAAAGATTATTGATAGGAGAAATTAAACTAAAATTAGTGTGAAAATGGTTGTTTGTTTTTTAAAAAGTCCATAATGCGAATAAAATTCAAATGAAAATAATTTATTAGAAAACAAATTTTGGGAATAAAATAACATAGATGATGTAAATGAAGCAAAATATATATTTAGAATAAAGAAATGGCCACAAGAAATTTAGTGAGTGGGTTGATGTGATTTATACAAGTATGGAACAAAAAATTCAGATTTTTGGCATGAAATCATATACTAATCAGTTTTACAGTATTGAACATAACTCACAAACAGAGCATTGATTAAGGCTAAAATTTGACGTTGATTCTCATGATATGCTTTTCTACCCAGGGTTCAAACTAAAAGGCGATTAAAATTCGGGAAGGTCTTGCAATAAAATCGATTGTTGGGCTGAGATATAAATAGATATAAATCTCTAAACAAAAATCCACAGCAATGGGAAAATAAATATTATATTAAATGGGTAAAGAGAGTATTTGCACTAAGAGGATGCTGTTAAAATTGAAATTGGATGTAAAAAGTTTATGTAGGAATTTAAAAAAATTAGATACAAAAAATACCTGAAAAATGAAAAAGACTGAATAGGAATAAAAACCTGATGAAGGAAGGAAAATTAGAAAGAAATATAGTGGAACATAATTTCATGAAATTCAAATTCATTTAGCTTTGTTTTATTTTGATGTAAACATACATTGACATGGGGGGAATTTATTCGAAAAGTCAAAAGGTCGAAAAGAGGGATATAATGGGAATTTTTGGAATTGTTCCCTATAAAAAGGCCTTATGGCCAACCATTACACAAGAAGAAGAGGGGAAGAAGAATAAATTAGAGAGAGAAAGCTTAGAAAATCATATAAAACATTAGAAATTTGAAAGGAAATTCTTACAAAGTGTAGAATTAAACACTTAAACACAAAACATTTGGAAGGAAATCAAGTGAGGGGGAGGGGAAGAGATAGGACAACAAGAAAGGAAAAAGAAGGAAGAATTGGTGACTTCTTGGTCTAGAAGGATTTCAAGCCTAAATTCTTATTGGGTAAGGTGCTCTAAACCTATTTAAGCAAGTTTTTGTGATAATTATTTGATTTATGTTTGAATTTTCAAGTTGTGGGAATTAGGGTTCTAGAACAAATTAGGAAAACCTTAAGTTAGTTGGAAATTGTTACATCATCAATTATCATTGACGAAAAGCTAATGTGATGGTAGATGCATTAAGTCATAAAAATAAGGTAGTTTTTGGGTAACTACTGGTAGAAGGTCAAAGAGAACTGTTAAAGCTAGCTATTTTAAAGAAAGATTTGGGCTTGGGAATAAATGGATTAGTGTTGGCAAAGTTAGTGGTACAACCAGTTTTGAAGGACCGAATTCTAAAAGCCTAGAAAATGGATGTAGAAATGGAAAAGATATGGAAGAAAATGGAGACAGAGTTGAATTCCTCTTTTAGCATATTGGAAAATGGGATGTTGATGATGAGAAAAAAAATTTGTCTACCAGGTGATAAGGCCTTAAAAGATTAAGTCTTTAATAGGGGTGCATGAATCAAGACTTATCGTTCATACTGGGAACACCAAGATGTAAAAGATTTGAAGAAATATTATTGGTGGCCTAGGATGAAGAGAGAAATTGTGGAATATATGGCAAAATATGCAATATGCCAGCAAGTAAAGGTGGAGCATCAACGACCTACAGGGCCATTACAACCTCTTTTGATTCCAGAGTGAAAATGAGAACTTATTACTATGGATTTTGTATTCAGGTTACCAAGAAGCAAGAAAAGTAATAATGCAATCTAGGTGATTGTAGATAGATTAACCAAATCTGCTTTATTTTTTTCTATGAAAATAAATGATTATGTGGATAAATTGACCATATTACATGTGAATGAGGTGGTTAGACTTCATGGAATTCCAATATCTATAGTTTCTGATAGAGAGTCATTGTTCACTTCAAGATTTTGATCGAGTATACGACATACTTTAAGCATAAAATTAAAAGCATTGCTTTCCATCCGCAGACGGATGGTCAGTCTGAAAGGATAATTCAAACATTGAAGGATTTATTAAGATCTTGTATACTGGAGTTTGGGGGATAATGGGAAGATCAGTTACCACTAATAGAATTTGCTTATAATAATAGTTATCAGGTCACCATTAGCATGACACATTATGAAGCTTTGTATGAGAGAAAGTGTTGCACTCCTATATGTTTGGATAAAGTTGATGAAATGAAGTTACTGGGGCCAAAGTTAATGTAAATAACTACTAACAAAGTGAATCTAATATGGGAAAAGATGAAAGAAGCACAAGACAAACAAAAAGGTTATGTTGATAATCATAAATGACCATTGGAACTCGTGGTGAGAGACAAGGTTTTTTTAAAGGTTGTATTTTGAAAAAGTATTATCTGATTTAAAATGAAGGGCAAGTTAGCACCTAGATGTATTGAGCCCTTTGAAGTTATTGAAATAATTGAGCGCGTTGCTTATCATTTGATGTTTCCTCCATAAATGGCAAGGATCCATAATGTATTTTATGTCTCGCTACTTTAAAAAGTGAAAGTGGATCCTACATGATTTTTACCACAAGTGCCAATGGAGATCAAGAAAGACTTAACACTAGAGGTAAAGCCAATGAGTATTTTAGACAAAAACAAGAAGGAATTGCGAAATAAAAGGTTTTTTTAGTGAAAATGTTATGGAGAAGCTCCCATAATGAAGAAGAAACTTGAGAAAGGGAATATGAATTGAAGAGAAATTATCCAAAAGTTTTTGCTCATAGAGGTATGAATTTAAATTTCGACGACAAAATTTATAAAGGATGAGAATGCAAACTCCCGAGTGAAGAAACTTATAAAATTAAAGAAATAATATGTTAAATGACGACAATGAATAATTACCTTGTGGGAATAATTATTGATGAGAGAAATTAAACTAAAATTAGTGTGAAAGAGGTTTATTTTTTTAAAAAAGTCAAGAATGCAAATAAAATCCAAATGAAAATAATTTATTAGGAAAGAAAAACCTAGGAATAAAATAACATAGATGATGTAAATAAAGCAAAATATATATTTAGAATAAATAAATAAATAAATGGCCCCAAGAAATTTAGTGAGTGGGTTGATATGATTCATACAAGTATGGAACAAGAAATTCAGATTTTTGGCGTGAAATCACAAAGCGATCAATTTACAGTATTGAATGTAACTCTCAAACTAATAATTGATTCAAGCTAAAATTTTACGTAGATTCTCTTGATATGCTTTTCTACCCAGGGTTAAAACTAAAAGGCTATCAAATTTCAGGAAGGCCTTGCTCTAAAATTGACTATTAGGATAAGATATAGAGAGAATATCAATCTCTGAACAAAAACCACAGCGTTGGTACAATGACTATTATATTAAATGGGTAAAGAGAGTATTTGTACTAAGAGAATGCTGTTAGAATTGAGAACTGAACGTAAAAAGGATATTTAGGAATTTTAAAAAATTATATATGAAAAATACCTGAAGAATAAAAAAGAAGGAAATGCGAATAAAAACCTGATGAAGGAAGGAAAACTAGAAAGAAATATAGTGGAACATAATTTCATGAAATTCAAATTTGCTTAGCTTTGTTTTGATATAAACATCCATTGACACTAGAGAAAAATTTACTTAGAAAGTTGAAAGGTCAAAAAAAGGATATAATTGGAATTTTTGGAATTGTTCCCTATAAAAAGGCTTTATGGCCGACCATTACACAAGAAGAAGATGGGAAGAAGAAGAAATTAGAGAGAGAAAACTTAGAAAATTATAGAAAACACTAGAAATTTGAAAGGAAATTCTTACAAAGTGTGGAATTAAACACTTAAACACAAAACATTTAGAAGGAAATCAAGTGAGGGGGAGAGGAAGAGATAAAGAGATAGGACGACAAGAAAGGAAAAAGAAGGAAGAATTGATGACTTCTTGGTCTAGATTTCAAGCCTAAATTCTTACTGGGTAAGGTGCTCTAAACCTATTTAAGCAAGTTTTTGTAATGATTATTTGATTTATGTTTGAATTTTCAAGTTGTGGGAATTAGGGTTCTAGAGCAAATTGGGAAAACCTTAAATTAGTTGGAAATTGTTGTAATAGATTAAGAAATGAGTAGAGAACATAAGAAATTTCATGAAATTGAAGTGAAAATCTTAATAAAGTGAATGATGTAGGGCCGACCAAAAAGGAAGGGAATTGAAAAGTGATCTAATATGTGTAGTTAATGTAAAAACATGTTGAATTATATGTTTTGAATTGAATGGACATGCATAGAACAAGTATAAGGATTTATTATGAAATTTTAAGAAACTTCACATATAATGCAAATTGTATATTTTGTGTGTTGGAAATAAATATGGTTGAGGGATATCAATATTAACGTTGTAGTGATGATGATGATAAATAACATGAAACAAGAGCTCGCATATTTGATTTTAATGGAAATTAGAATATGGAAGTGATTATGGATAAATTTGTGTTTATGTGTTTGGGAGCATGAATATGCAAAATTATTATGAAATTGATAGGTGAAATAAATGCTTACCATATATTTGATAAAATGTTAGTTAGTGATCAATGATGAAAAATTAAGCTTGTTGAATTCTTGACATTAATGGAAAATAGACATAGACAAAATATTAGATATTTATGTGCCTTAAATTCATGGCAAAACATATTAATGACTAATAACATGAATGAAATTCTCTTGTCATGAGAGAATGTGAGAGGAGGACCATATTATAGGTAGAGTTGCGGCATTGTATACAACATGTATGTGTTTTTCACCTCATTTAAATTTTAGACTTTATGTTTATAATTGTATTTTCAATTTATTCAGTCATGGGATGTATATGTCTTATAAAAAAAAAAGGGAAACGAGATGATAGAAATATTAATGGATTTAACTGTAATTATGAGGGGTTATCAGATTATTGATAATTAGATTGATTATTGGATTTATAGGTAACCATGAGAGGTTACTAGATTATTGGCAATCATAGGAATTACTGGATTTAGTGGTAACCATGAGGGGTTACCAGATAAATAAAAATAAGATGAATTGCTAAATTTATTGGTAATCTGAAGGGTTATTACATTATTGGTAATCATACGGATTGATAGAATTATGAGTAACTAAGAGGGGTTACCAATATAATGGCATCAATTAGATTGCCAAATTATTTATTGATAATTTATATTTAAATTAATTATGTTGACACTTTGAACACATTGGAAAGGAATAGTATAAATTATAATGATTAACTTTCTTTATTAAAATATTGAGAATTAATCTGATGTGTTAAATATTTAATTTTAGATCCTTCACAATCCCGACTGAAATTGTAGCAATTAGTATAGCATGCTACATTATAGTATATGAATGACTAAAATATAATAGTATAGTATTTTAAGATAAGTAGTGCTTATATTATCATTTTGGGGATTGTTCTTAATCTTTAATGGTATTTAATTAG
>Ga0325405_1007219_pt1 | contig 11204 bp, 4 predicted proteins | sample PopdelMetagenome_21_FD_205663 | JGI IMG/M metagenome (GOLD analysis project Ga0325405, IMG submission 205663) | Populus deltoides microbial communities from Bellville, Georgia, United States - Xylem-Control-R2 | ecosystem: Host-associated > Plants > Phyllosphere > Stem > Wood/Secondary xylem...
CCCCATCTTCACATTGTGTTCAGCAAATAAGCAGCTAACATCGAGACTAATCAGAGAGAGACTGAAAGATGCAACACAAAAACACCACTTACACCAACACTGCTTTATGTCATTCAAAACGAACAAATTGTTATACAAGAGACGAGAGCAAACTAGCAAATCTTTAACAGGCACAGAGCCTCTACAGATGACAAACATGATGGTTTTTATTGTTTGAAATTAACAAATCAATCATGTACCCCACCCCACTATTTCAGCTGTGAATTACAGCAACTACACTGTAGGGAAAAAATAAATCGAAAGTGGCTTATATAACCAGCTTCACAACCCAATCACAAAAATGACTCACGTTTCAAACCAGGACTATGCCAACTTCCATTATTTGCCTTCCGGAGCAAACAATGTGCTGAGTGTAACAGTATAGAACAAAAAATACCTGCAATCACAAAGAACCAAAGAACAATTCCGGTCAGCATCAACGTATTCGTTAAGGTATGTCAAGCACAATTCAGACGTAACAGAACCAGTAACTTGGTAAGTAATTGACAACAGTAGAGGTAGGAAAAATAAGTTAAAAGAACTCCAGATAGAAATCCCACAAATAAAATTGAAGCATGCATTTCTAGTCAGCACACCTCTTCAGGATTAACAGAAGATTCAATCCCTAGCCTTTTGAGACACTGAGAAACATTCAAAGCAAATCCAGAAATGAAAGGATAGTAGAATGTCCAGTCCATCTTACATAACCCGAGATATCAAGGATGGCTTTCAAGAACAAGACCCTATTAGTAGACATGAATCATCAATCCCCAAATTAATTCCATCAATTCAGTACCTAGCTGCCGTTTGATTCTCCATAAACTGTATGCATCCCTACCTCAAATCTTGAAATGTATCTTACCATCAATCCAAGGTTGATAAAATGACCCTGACCCAAGGTCAGAGTATCATTCTCATTTTTCACCTGGCTCTGATTAAACCAAATGGTCTCCAAGGACAAGATTTTACCCAAAGCATGAAAATCACAGCATATCACTTATGATTTAAGGGTAAAGACCCTCATGTTTCAGGAAAGAAAACAGGAAGTAAATTCAAGAGTTTTTGTTGCAAATGGAAAGTCAATTCTGCTTCCAAACAACATAATACCAGTTCAGTTGTTGCCAGTTTTTTTGCTGTTGATATCATAGACACTTCTCTTTACTCTAAATTGCTATATATTAAGGAGATGCTACCCCAACATTTTCACATTCCTCTCCTGAACTTGTACTTTAGTTTCTTATAATGTCATGAATTCAGCTCTGTAGACAGATCAAGGTTCATTTTGCAGGCACATGTATTGCTATAAATCCCATTTCCCAAGGCATGCTAGCTAAAACTCCCATTCCTGTTAACATTTACCACTTCTTCATATAGATATTCCAAAAGAAACCAGATCTGAATACCACGTTCATTATTCTCAAAAGAAAAATGAAATTGTGTTTAGCATGCTTTTGTTTAAGCCTATAACTAAATCATGTTAAAAAAAGAAGTCCAGTATCTCAAACAATTAAAAGATCGTGTAAAGATGGAATTATCTCCTTTAGGATGTAAAGTAACAGAAATAGACATACCTATCTCGACTTGTAGCCATGTAGTTTCTGCAAAATGAAGAAATGAAAATTGAAGCATTTGCTCTATGCCCCTAAACATTATCCAACTATCAACAAAAAAATCAAACTTGCTCCAGCATATCATGAAGTTTTGGAACCCTTCGACGAAACAATGGCTCTAGCCTGAAAGATGGAACACCAATCTCCCACCTCTTCGCATCATACATTTCATTCCATGCCTGTACAATCTCGTCAACTTTGAATCCCAAACCTGCAACAATAGAAGAGTGTTAGCATTAATATACATTTTAAATTTCTCCATAGTTAACATATAAAGTACTACCACAAAGAAGCATTATTGTGCAGTCTTTGTATGTTACCTTCAAGTGCGGTTGAATTTGAACAATGGTTCTTTATCATAACAGCTATATCTGTTGGAGAAGCTCCAGCAAGTTCAAACTTCTCTACTGAAACCTCTAAACATTCTTCCCAAGTTGGTAGCTCTAGCTTATATTCCACGACAGATCGCTCGTACAGCATGGTACCCCATAAGAGGTATATCTGTGAACTCATGTTAGATGCTTGCTCTGCAGCTTCTTCAGGAGATGGATCTCTCAATAGCCCATCCAAATCCATTTTCTGCAACTGGTCTTTATATTTGTCAAATTGGGATAGTCCATTTAGACGCTGCTCTTCCATCTCTTCCCACATTTGCATACCCCTCTCCATGCTGTCCTCAGCCTTGTTATAAAGATCCAGGACCTCCTCACAAGGCCCGCTTTCCAAATCAATCTTGCTCCCGATTGCATGGTACCAGCAAAGCTTTGCTTGCTCAAACTGCTGTTGGCCAAGAGCAAGAAGGCCTTCATAGAAGTCAGGTTTGATCCTCAAAGCTTCCTGGTATCTCGTTCCTGCTTTCATATATTCTTTCTTGGCCCACTCGTATGCAATCTTAACCTGTGCAAGTACAGACTCCCTTGATCCATCTTCTGAAAAGAAAATCCGTTTCCTTGCCCTTGACATGTGAACATTTCCCCAATTGAACAAAGCCAAAGCTGCCATCTCTTGGAACTTATCTGCAGCAATATCAAAAAGCTCCTGGGCTTCTTCACTAGTAACAGTATCCTCCATTGCCTCTGAGTATAACTTCATCCCCAGTTCATGAAGATCCAAGAATGAATCAGAATCAAACCCAACATGGTTCTTAAACAATCGTGCAAATTGAACAATCCAATCATCAATACGATTTGACCCTTTCTCAACTTCTACACTTTTCCCCACATTTCCATTCTCTACAACATCACTTGTTTTCTTAGCATCCTCATGCACCTCCTCTTCAATTTTCATCCCCTCATAAGCTGGTTCTTGATCAAGACTAACTTCAACAACATAGAACCTAAGAGACCCCTGTGCACCACTAGATGATTCAGCTAACCTTAGTTCATCGTTGGTAGTAATTGTAATCAAATCACCTTCCGGGTCCCTGTACTTCATAAGGACACCGTTCAAGCCAGGAAACCTATCCCGAACTATGTCTCTTAGGAATCCAATGCTACAGTTCGCAGGTAATCGTGCCATTCTAATATCCTCCCCAAACACCAGCTTCACTGTCTTGTCTGTCACTTTCTCCTCTTTGACATCTTTGGTAACCACCTTTTCTTCCTCAATAGTCTTCATAACTACCTCTTTATCCTTAACAACAGGACTCACCTTCTTCTCCCGCACAACTACCTTATCCTTATTCTCCACCTTCTTCTCTTCTACTTTACCACCAATTTTCTTCTCCTCCCCTTTACCACTAATCTTCTTCTTCTTCTTTACCTTTTCTTTCACCACTTTACGCAAGCGTGCCACCCCAGTTTCGTCCACGTTATCCAACCCAATTAATTTTTCGTCAAAACTAATACCCTTTTCACTCATTGCCTTCTTAACACTCTCCAATATCTCCAACCCCGTCATATTATTAGGTTCCATACTCAATACATTATTAACATCCCTAAAAGCCAAATCCAATCTATTCAGAGCCTCATAACACCTAGCTCTTTTCAACAAAGCTTTACTATATTTTGGCACAACCTCTAAAGCTAAATTACATTCATTGATTGCTCGAGGATACTCACCAAGACCCATTTGCATGTAGCAAGCAGCCATGTTTGTGCGTAGATAAGCCACATCAATATGGTTTCTTGGTAGTAGCTTGAGGGCTTTTTCGTACTTCAGCATGGCACCTTCATGATCTCTCCTTTGAAAGAGCTTGTTGCCTTCTTCTTTGAGCTCTTGAGACATGTTAATGAAAATTGCCGTGTCTTCATCAAAGGCCTTTGAGGATTTGGTTTGCCTCATGTCACCGGTTGTTCTCGGTGATGCCGGCGGCGTTGCTGTTCCCGGATTCTTCTTTTTACCAGTTGGCTTTCCCATTAGATTACAAATTTAGAAACTTCACAGGAATCCAATAAAACCCTTTCCAAAATCAAAGCTTTAGTATTAACTTTGATTTTGATTTTGTTTTTTAATCAAAACCCACTTTGCTAATAATAGAAAAAAGGTAACAAAAACAGAAGAGAAAATAGAGAATCAAGAGAAAGAGGAAATGGGAATCTGATTAAAACATTCAAAAATCGAAGCTTTAGTATTAGCTCTGATTTTTTTTAAAAAAATAATCAAAACCCACAAACTAATAAACAGAAGCCAAAAACCCGAGAATCGAGCAAGAACTTTAGAATTCCAAATTGGAATCTAAACGAACTTTATATATTCAAAACAGGTGCAATGAAGAAAAAAGACACAACCTTTAGTACTCTTTTGTAATAATTTCAGACAGACTGTGTGTGTTTTAACGGAGAGGATTTTGGTTACAGAGACAAATGTGAAAAAAAGACGGACATTTTATTCACTTACAAGGTGTTCTTTTTTTTTTGTCCAGGTAAACTATATCTTAACCCTATAAAATTTACAAACTCTCCACTTTAGTCCATAGTTTAAAATTTTCTAATATTAACAATAATTTTCAAAATGTTAGGATATGTTCTTGACATTTAAAATAGTTAATATAAAATACCTAGTATTTTTTATAGTTGAGGAATCATCCTCAAACACCTCTAATGAGCATTTAAGAACCCTAAATCTATCCCTTCATATTCTTTATATACAAATTCAATTTTGTAATGATTAAAAAATATCAAAAACAAATATTTTAAGAATTTAAAACCTCAAAATTTAAAACAAAGATTTATCTTTGTAATGGTAATGGCATGAAAAGACGATGAAAATACTAAAAATAAAAACCTCGTGAATATGAAATAACAAGTTTTATTATTGAGTAAGTTTTCATAATTACTATATTTAATAATATTTTAAAAATAACCCAATTTTATATTATTTTAAAGTTTTTAAATATCTTTATTATAAAAGTCTCGTCTATAGAAATTTGGAAGAAAATAATTTCCTGAGCTATTTAACAATCAAGGGTTAATAGTGGGAAAGTTAAGAAAAAAGGGTTGAAAGTAAAACATTTCTGAAACTATAAGGGCTGAAGTATAGTTTACCCTTAATTTCTTCTCTCCTAGGGTTTCGTGCTCATTCTCTAGGAAGAAAACGAAAGTCAACGTGTTTCAGGAGAGATGCCATCTTAGCCGCTAATACTTCCCAATTTGGAGAATGGAGTAACGCGCCACTTGCATAATGCTAGTACGTGGGGTTGTGGTGGTGTTATGGGCTGGCGGCATTGCTTTCCAATTCATTTTTGCCCTACCTAGAAAGATTGCGTTGGATTTTTTTCAATTTCTGGGCAGTGCTCGAGAAAGAGTGTGAGAATATTTTTTAATTAAAAAAGAAAAGATAAACAGGTAGTATAAGCATCTTCATTTCTTTTTATATTTTCTTTAGTATTGTTTTTCAGGCATCGGGATTCATGACATTAGCTTTGGACGTTTAATATTTTAAAATTATTTTTAAAAAAATTAAAAATTATTTTGATGTTTTATGTTAATAAAAAATTTTAAAATAAAAAATATTATTCTAATTCATTTAAAAAAAAAACAATTTGAAACGCGAAGTATGCTTTAAAACTCAATTATGACATGACTTTAAATTTAAATTGGTTTTATTAAAAGTGTGTTTAGTACTATGTTAGATGTTTTTTAAAATATTTTTTATTTGTAAATATATGAAAATAAAATTATTTTATATTTTTTAAAATTTATTTTTGATATCAGCATTTTAAAACAACTCAAAAACACATAGAAAAATAATTTAAAGCTAAAAAATAAAAAATTTCTAAAAACACCACACAATCACAAAAACAAATATAATCTAAAAGTAATATTTTTTATAATGAATTAAATTGGATAGAATAGTTTTTATTAAGGTAAAAGTCAGAATGTTTTTAGATATTCATCTGAATAGGGATCTTCGATCCTGCAGGATGGTAGTTTCCAATACTTGACACTCACCCAACCCTATATTTGATGTGAATTAGGTCTTTTAACATATTCATCTCTTATAATGTTTAAACTATTATTTAATTATGGTAAAAAAAATAGAGAAATAGAATCGATTATTTAATTAAAAAATAAATAATATTGATTACGAATATTAAATAGGTGTTATTTTGTATGGTATTATTAAGTAGGAAAGTGAAGATTGATTTAGAACATTAAATAACTCATAATAAAAGCTTTAAAGGCCCATATTAATGTTGAATGAGAAGGGAAATTGATTTCTTGGATTTTCCAAGTTAAATGAATACGTTTCTTCACTAAATTCAATTATTGAATTTGACTATTAACAAGTTGAGAACAGATACTGTCTAGCTGAATGAGATATTCTCTTAGTATATTCTACAATGAATTAATTCTTAGCATAGTCACCCAGTTCGAAGCTCTAAGCTCGGAATATGGGTTGAGTTAGTTAATTTACAAATTAATTTGAATTTATTAATTTTTTTAATAAAATAATATCATTTTAGATTATAAAAAATAAAAAAAACAAAAATAATATTATTTGTACATAAACTTTTTAAAAAATCATTAATCATGTCTCATTATTTGAACTGGATTACCTATGATATAAATTGACATGTTAGATTACCTGAATTTATCCAACTCAACGGTTTAAAGTAAACTTGAGTCGGATTGATTTCAACAATTTTATATTAAGCATGCAGTTTTTATTGTATTATTTTTGAAGTGTGTGTGTGTATATTGTATCTTAAATTTTAAATTTGAAATAATAACATATATTTACCGTCCAAACAAAGCATAGCATTGAAGTATTCACGACCATTATAATTTTGTATGGATAATTTACTTTAAATATGAATTTCAAAATCACGTCTAAGAAAATATTAATATAAGAGGTTGTTTAAAAGTGGGATGGCGGTTATATTTTAAAGTATTTTTTATTTTAAAAATGCATTAAAATTATATATTTTTTAATTTTTAAAAATTATTATTGAGTATATCAAACATAAAAAAATTAATTTGAAGCAAAAAAAAATTAATTTTTTTTAAAAATAATTTTGAAATGTAAGAACAAACAGACTCTAAATAGTTTAATATTTTTATACATGTAAAAACAAACAGGCTCTAAAATACTCAATATTTTTGTATGCACAAATCACTTGATTATTTTTGGGGTTTTAATTTGAAAATCTTATCTTATGTCCAAGAATAAAACAGACTTAGTTTAGTTAAAGATATAAGGATACATGGAACATTAACCTAAAAATTTAATGCCAAGAAAATCATTAATTGTCTTGTCAATTATATGTTAAAATTCTATTTGTGATGATTCATTTTTTAAATCACATGGAGTTTTAGCTGAATAGTTTTTCTATTTTGTTAATAAAATATTGTTATTTTCTCATTTTTATGATTCAAATTTTTTAGTTGTCGCTACTGTGTCTCGAGCATTGTTGCAAGTAATCTTGTAAAAATTGTTTAAGAAATTGAATAATTCTGAAAAATCAGGTGAGAAAATAATAACCAGTCAATACTAATTGTAAATTATTTTATTTAATATGTATGCTTTAGTATTAATCATATATATGTTTTTCTCATTTAATTTCAATACATTTATAAATATATTTTACCTTGATAAATAAAAAAATACGCAACCGATCCTATGCTTGAGCAATCAATATTGAAAAATAGCATTATTTTTTTAATATTTATGAAAAATACAAAAATAACTACCGATTATCTCGAAAAAAAAATATTAAGAAAATAATGAATAATGAAAAAAAGAAAGAAAGCTTTCCCGGGCACGCGTATAGGCAACCATACTCACGTGTATGGGCTGGACATGTGCAGCCCAAGAGTTTTAATAAAGAAAATGGAGCCCAATTAGTCGATTGTATGTACAATAACAACTAGGGTTGACCAGTTATCCAGTGAAGTTTATGGATTTGGTTTGGGCCAGGCCTGGCCCATATACAAGTTTTGTCCCCTTTCTTCAAGGAAGGAAGAAGTCCCCTACTGGCAAGGATAAGGGCTTCACTCCGCATAGTCTCTAGTTTCCTTCTATATATAGGTAGACATGTTCTTACAAGGAAAGAACTCTGCTGTAAGAGAAGAACCCATCAAGGCTAGCCGCAGTAGTTTACCATGGGGAGAACAAGAAAAATTCCAATGGCCAAGCGAGAAACAGCAGAGCAAAGGTCTGTTACTTTTACTAAAAGACGTCAGGGTCTTTTCAACAAAGCAGCAGATTTGTGCAGGATTTGTGATGCTCAAATTGCCATTATGGTCTCCTCAACTGGGTCCAAAGAAAAAGTTTATACCTTTGGCCACTCTTCCGTTGATGCTGTCTTCGACAGGTTCCTCGACAATTTTACGGCAGCCCCGGAAGCGGTAGCATACGAAGCAGGAATCAAGTCAGCCAGTAATTCCCTCTATGAAGAAATCAAGGCATTGGAGGGTGATGTCAATACTCTAATGCAAAACAAGAAGAGAAACGTTGGAGGGGTTTTATGGGATGCTTTAGAGGAGATTGAGCAGTCTAGTACTTCAGTCGAGGAGTTGCAGGATGTTGTAGATATCCTGGAAAGTTTGTTGGGTCAGGCCAAGAATAAGCTGATGAATAACGCAACTGCGAATCTTGGTGTAAGCATTGCTGTTGAGCCAAAGTCTGATGATTTTTTGGCTTTAGAGCCTAAACCCCGAGATGATTCTTCGTCTAGCTTGGGTGGTGATCAAGTCGGTCAGAATTCTGCCGTTGTAGGAGACAATGGTGCTAATTATTCTGATTCATATTGGAATGCTGATGGTTCAACTACTGATAGCTGCATGGATTTTCCAGTCGAAGTCGATGTGGATCTTATATGGAATCTCCTTGAGTCTTCTGATTTCAGTTCGGGTTCTGACAAAGTTATTTCCATGAGCAACAGTAGTGACTGCACTCTTTCAGGCACTGGCTCAGAATCAGCTTCAGGCTCACAAGAGAATGAGGATAATGTATTTCCTGCTACCAATTTGGATTCAGAATTGTTCAAGGACATGGAGCTTGTTGATTGTGGAACTTGTAACACTACACCAGATCCTGGCTCTGGAGATATTGACCAACATTATGCCATGGATGGGGACTGCAACGCCAAGCAACATGATTCAGCTACTGATTATGGTTTCATGGATTTGATTGGTGAGTTTGGCTATTGTTTGACTGATCAGCTGGGACTTCCATTGCTCACTGCAGTTGCGAATCAGTTTGAAGATTGGACCAACTATTATCAATGAGGATTTGATTTTTAACATATATAATGATAAGGCATTCAATTATGTTTTTCTTAATCAGACTAGTCTCTAATTTTCAATTAAATCTAAGATTATCAACAGAATTCCTGTTATGGCTGATTAAGGTTAGCCCCACGAATCTTGTGTGTGTATATAATGAAATTGCTGGCTGCAGTAATTTCTCTTTCTGTCATCAGTAAGCAAAGTTTTCCAGTCATATTAACGAGTGTGAACTTTATTATTGCTGAAGTGACCAGGCTTTTTCGTAATGGAGAATCAAGATGCTGGGTGCATGACCTATTCTGCTAGTATATTCTTCAATGAATTCTCAGCATGGTCAAACCAGTCGAGCAGTATTTTTAACAAAAAACAAAAACTTGATTTATGTAAGAGAAAAACATGGATTGGTTCTGCAAATATTCATATAAATGTTCAACAGTTGTCTGAATTTTCATGATATATATCTACAACCTTCATCTATCATCATAGTACAACTTTCGCAAGCGAATCTCCAGATCTCCAGGAAAAACTCCTTTCTGATTTTCACGAGTTAGAAAGGCATCGATATATAACTCCAACTTATTAGAATTCCTAATCACATTCTTCAAACACCTCTTTTAAATGTCGCTAAAGAACTCAAGTGAACAGGTCAAGTATAGCAAACTCTGAACTGCCCAAACCTACAGACCTTGGAGAATTGGGCCTGAACTGCCCACCAAAGTTGGACACACGATGGACGTTGATTTCTTTTAGCATTACCACACCCCATGTGCCCTTGAAAATTATAGTGCTCCAAAAAGATAAAATAGGATGGTGCCAGTGAACTGCGTTTTGTATTGGCCTGTTTTGAGAAGAGAAGATGGAGGGAATACACGATACCTGGAAGGGAGTGCCATGATGTACATATACTAGACATTGAGAGCAATGTCAGGTGAACACATTTGGGACTTTGACTTGGCCGAATCTTATTCATGTTTGACCTCATCTGTTGGATAGTATGCCTCCGGCTATTTTTGGTTTTTAGCGCATATATATATATTTTTTTAATATCGGTGAAATAGCATATTTAAAAAGAGAATCGGCAAACGAGCATGGTTTACAAATGTGGTGATTGGGGAGCGAGATTCTGGTAGTTTGTTATTATCTAGAATAGCGACATTTCAAAAAAAAAATATTAAATTAACTTAAGAGAGGAAAAAGAAAAGATCTTGGAGATATTAAAATTTTAATTACAACATCATTGATATCATAAAAAATATCTCAATAAAATAAATCCAACAATATCAAAAAATATCATTAATGATTATACGATAGTGGATCACACTTAACACCAAAAACAATTGTGTAACTCTTCACTTTTGAGCGACAAGTGTGGTTCTTTATATCACTATTGGTGATCTTCATGGTGTCATTGGATTTATCTCGTTGGAATTTTTCTTATGATCCTTGTATGAAATTTCAGTATGTCTCAAGAATTTTTTTTTTCTTTTTTTTTTCTCTTTTCTCGTATGTTCATTTAATAGTTTTTAAAGGATGTTGTTATTCTGAATAACAATAAGTTATAAAAGTCATGTATTTTAATCGTGATATATAAATAGTGTTATTTTACCAATTCTTTTTACAATTATATTATTTCGTAAATATTTTTAATTAACTGTGCTAATAGTTTTTTTAAAAAAAATCTAGATTACTTGAATTTAATTATTTCATTGTTGAAAATAAAACTTAATCCAAATTAGATTATAAATTACCAACTGTGCTTTCAAGTTCTCTCACACATACAAAGTAAGATGTAAATTTTTTTAAAATATCCAACTAGCAATAAATTCCAGATATATGAAATTGTAATCTTTGAGGGGAAAAAAATCCAAACTGGCGATAAATT
>Ga0325405_1007223_pt1 | contig 11202 bp, 3 predicted proteins | sample PopdelMetagenome_21_FD_205663 | JGI IMG/M metagenome (GOLD analysis project Ga0325405, IMG submission 205663) | Populus deltoides microbial communities from Bellville, Georgia, United States - Xylem-Control-R2 | ecosystem: Host-associated > Plants > Phyllosphere > Stem > Wood/Secondary xylem...
TACTTTAAATTTTTATTGAGTGTTGAAATTAATAATAGTATAATAACTCTAGTTATAAAACTTATACCAAGTTGGAGGGTCGACCTAGGACCTAACCAACTCGAGTCTTGAATCAATTTGGATTTAAAAAAAATGCAGGAACAATTGACTTGGTCAAAAACTTAAGTCGCTCTTGACCTAGTACACTTAAGGTAAAACTTGAGTCAAAAACTTGTTGATTCTTTTATTTTTAAAAAAATATTTTTGGTTTTGACCCTTTCTACTCGCGATCCTAGCCTTGTCCTGAGTTGACTCTTGGATCAGATTTTAAAAATATAACAATGATCATTTTTATCCTTACATGTCTTAATTAAACAACTTTGGAATTAACAGTTTCTTATAAAGATATTTTAGGGATAAAAAATAAAAAATATTGCATTTAGAGAAATGTTCCCTTTACACCTTTTGTTTTGAAAGTACAAAAATTCACTCTAAAATTGCTCGATAGACATTTTTGTTTTTATTTTTCTGTCTCTTCAACCATAGATGTGTTTGTCCCCATTATCTTCATCTCTTTTTTATCAAGATAGTAACTAAACGATACCTTATAGATATTGAGAGTATGTTTTGTTAGCATTTTCTACGAAGCATTCATAAGGCCTTTATCAAAAACATTTTTAGAAAGGATTTTTGCACTTTCTTTCATCACGAAATAATGTATCTAATGGTACAATAATTTTGTTAAAAACAAAGTTAAGTAGCCGAAACGACTCACCTCCAGTCCATTTAGGCTACTCCAGTATATTTGGGCAAGCAAACCAAATAAACGACCTTCAGTCCTTTTAGGTCAACCGACTAACAAATTGCTTTTCAATCTGCTAGCTTGTCCCTTTCCTTTTCTCTCATTTTGACCTCAAACAATTATTTAGGTCTTGATCTAATACCACAAAAAATTCTAGGTTATTGGCTTACACCTCAATATAATTCTTTTTAGTCCCAAGAAGTGTTGGACGTACACCAAATTTTATCATGTAGAGCAAACACCGCTTTTCTCACCAATAACCATCAATTTATCACTAATCACCCATTTTTCCACCAATTGCACACGACCATGGTACTATGACATTGCTAACCATAAAACACCCGCAACTCCACTCACCACTCACCACTCACCATGAGGTGCTGTAGTATCACTCTCTACAATACAAGCACCAATCTCCCCACAAATGATATTCTTCACTCACCACGAGGCTCTCCATCATTGATCCACTTGTGGTAAGCTGCACATCACGATATAATTGCAACAATTTTGACCAAAATCTAAAAAAAAAAACTCTTGTCACCAATTAAGAATGGACACAATTTTATCTAATAAGTAATTGTCCACCACTTATAGTAAACACAAGCAACGTAATAGCTATAAGCAATCATCCAACACTTCAAGAAACAACAAGAAACCATACAATAATAACAGGAATCACCAACATACCTTTGATAATCCAATAAGCTCACACAGAACACCCAACATTCATAAATATACTCTTCCATGTTTTTAAATCTTTTACATATTGTTTCCCTCTTATATTTTACTAACTTAAGTATTGAAGGGTCATTTTTTCTAATAGGGAATTTGTTTTATAGAGAAGCTTATAGATAGGCGGTCAAGCCTAGCCACTCCACTAGCCTAGGAAACTATACAGTTGAGTAGGGTCACTAGGACATGAACTTATAGTGATTTTAGAATGTAATTTGATAATTAGTATTACTCTAAATATCAATGTAGAATAAAGGAACAAGAGTTCTTAGCATTGAGGCAAGAACATATATTAGTGCTTGACTATGAGAGGAGGTTTCATGACCTTTCCATATTCGCTTCCTAGTTTGTTCCTACCGAGCAACATGTGATTGATAGAATATGAGGTGGGTTACGACAAGAATTGAAACAAAGGTTGATTGCATTTCAGTTTGGGATAATTAGAGAGCTCATTGAGGCAACTTGGGCCCTAGAATCATGTATAGTAGAAGGTTAGTAGAGTCAGTCTGGGACTAATAAGAGAAGTGATGTTGATTTTTTACTCGGATAGACCTCCTCCTTCTAAGAAAGGCAAAAGGTAGTTTGGTCAATTTAGGAAAAGGGAAAAGGCAACAGCTAGTTTTATATAGAGTATTAAAGCAGGGTTAACTAAAGGACAGTTAAACCCAATGGGTGTTTTGGTTGAAGGGACATTAGAACAAAAGACCATTGCCTATCTTTATTGTACCTGGTGTGTACAAAAACATCTAAGAGATTGTTTTACATCATCAAGATGATGTTATGTTTGTAGAGGAGAGAGGCATGCCTGAAAATTTATTGATTAGATTGAACCTAGCGAGAAAAAGTCATTTTGCAAAGTCCTTACTCCGATCCGGGAATAAAACTTTCTTTTTTTATATAGTTTTTAAATGTAATGTATATACATTATTATTATAACTTAAGGAAAAGAGAGACTGACTTCCCGGAAGGAAGTTACCCCAACACTTACCAAGATATTATCATCGTAGGGCTGAGTTTACATAGGGTCATAGGCAACAGACCTAGAGTCAACAATAATTAGTCATTGTAGATAGACCTACTAGACCAACATAGTCACGAGCTAATGGTAATAGAAAGAAGTTAAGAGTATAGGGTGACAAGACTCAGGAGGTTAGAGATGTTGCAGATGTAGTAGTAGGTATGCTACAATTAAATTCATTTTTTGCTTATACATTAATTGATCTTGGGGGTGAACATTCGTTTGTTACTATAAAATAATGGGAAAACTAGGGAAAAGTTTATGCGGAGTAGAAAAAGGGTTTACCATGAGTACTCATTTAGGAGAAAATATAGATGTTGATCATTTGTATAAAGGAGTTAGACCTAATTTAAAAAGGGTGTGAGACGAGTGTAGATCTAACACCTTTATAATTACATGATTTTGATATTATTCTTTGTATGGATTGGTTGAGTAGGTATAGGGCTTAGATAGACTGTTTTGCAAAAAACAATAACTCTTCAAGGATTAAATGGTTGGAGAGTAATATTTAGAGGGGAAAGGAATGTCATATTGAATTGTATTATTTTGGCTATGACTACTGGGAAAATGATACAGAAGGGAAGTGAAGCTTATGTTGCCTTTGTGATGGATGCAAGGAAGGAGAAGCATGTATTGATGAATCTCTTTATAGTGAGACAATTTCCTAATGTATTTCCTAGAGAATTACCAGGATTACCCTCAAAAAAGGAAGTTGAGGTTTCCATTTATGTACTACTTGGCACGTCTTTTATAGTTCAATCACCCTATAGGATGGCACATATAGAATTGGTTGAATTGAAAATTCAGCTTAAAATGTTATTACATAAGTAATTTTTCTTGGAGAGCTCCAGTATTATTTGTGGGGGAAAAAAAGGATAGAACCCTTAGACTTTGTATTGACTATAGACAACTGAATAAGGTAAAGATAAAAAAATAAATATATATTTTCACAGATAGATGATTTGTTTGATCAACTTAGGAGGGCTTGAGTGTTCTCGAAAATAAATCTGGGATTGAGGTATTATCAATTAAAGATTAATGAGTAGTATGTGTTAAGAACCACATTTAAGATTCGATTTGGACATTATGAACTCCTAGTAATGTTGTTTGGATTGACAAGCGCACCTACAATGTTCATAGATTTAATGAACAAAGTTTTTTGGTAGTACTTGGATATATTTGTTAAAAGATGGTATTTATAGATGATATTTTAGTGTATTTGAGTTCATACTTGGATCATGAAAAACATTTGAGACAAATGTTGCAGACTTTAAGAGAATATTGACTATATGCCAAGCTAACTAAATGTGAATTTTAACTATAATAAGTGTTTTTTTTTATGTACATATCATATTTGTTGAAGGGATGTGGTGGACCTTAAAAAGGTGGAGGCAATGTTAAAGTGGGAAAGACCTGTAAATGTAATCAAAATTCATAGTTTCCTTGAATTAGCAGGATACTATAGGAGGCTATTGAAGGGTTTTTCATTATAGCTATTCCAATGACCAAACCGACTTGAAAAGAAACCAAATGGGAATGGATTAAATAGTGTGAAGCGAGTTTTCATGAACTGAAGAGAAGACTTACAACTATCCCAGTACTATCATTTCCTTTAGGACTTGAAGTTGATGTAAACCTTTTAATCACGTGATCAAACAACCCCCAACAAAGATGATACTTCCCTAATAAAGCTAAAAATCAAGTTTGAGAGCCTTGACCCAGAGTTAACCTTTAACTAAGAAAGATCCCAAGCTGCTTCTCCTAGGGTTTTATAGCTAGGTTTTATAGGCAACATTGGAAAGATCTAAAGCTATAAACTGACTAAATCTGATCCTTTGATGCTTGAAGAGGGGCTAAAGCCCTTGATTGAAGATAACAATAAAGACACATTTTGTTCAATAGTTGGTGAAAGGAGTACACTAACAGTTCTGATGTTTTTGGATTGTTGATGATGGATTTTTGTTATGTTATGGGAACAACTTGGGGGCAAAGAAAATAACTTACAACTATTACATTTAAAGAGGGTAATCTAGGCTATGGATTAGAAAAGTTAACGAGGTCTGGTGAGAAGGAGAGATCGAACCAAGGCTTGGGAGGTGGTAACTTGACCATGCCTCTTAGGTTTAAAAGGAAGAAAAAAAAAAATAAACCAAAACGACATCATTTTGGTTAACTTTAACATAATTAGGGCCTTAATCTTCCATATTCAATTGTAGTCTTTAATATCTTGAAACTTCACAATCAAAACCTTAATTGGTTTTAATTTTTAGGAATCTTTTCAATTGTACCCTTGACCTTTTTCAATTGATCCTTCATACTTCGGCGCCTTTTACAATGTGATCCTTGATATTGAGATTCTTCAATTTCATCCTAAATTAGCCCTCTTTAAACTTTAATTCTTTTAATTTAATCATTGATTAAGTCAATTAAGCCCTCTGAACTTTAGACTTCGTTCATTTTAGTCCCTGATTATTTAATTCTTGCAACTTTGACATGAATTGACTCATAAACTTTGATTTTTCATTAATTAAGTCCCTAATTGCATTAATTAATCTAATAAAAAGTTTAATTAAGTCCCTAAACATATTGATTGTTCTAATTTTGGCTAAATTGACTTCCAAATTTTATTTTCCTTTCATTTAAGCCCCTAATTAAGCTAAGTAAGCCTTTCCATAGTTCAATTAGGTCCTTGGCTTTTTCAATTTTTTCAATTTTATCCTCATCTTCAACTTTCTCCTTAATTTGGCCATAAACTATCAAAATTGAGCTGCCAAACTTTGCAACCTTGTCTATATTGGTCTTTAAACTTTTAATTTGTGCAGTCTTGACCAATTTCAGTCTATTATCTAAATTTTCGACAACAAGACCTCAAATTATCTACCTACCTAGCATTCTGACTGGCCATGAATTAAATGTCTACTGAATTATGATCTAAAGTATATATTTTTAATTTTATTTTTTTTAATTTTCTTGGAAATGTTTTTGAGTACCTTCGAAAGAAAAAAAATTCCCACATGAAAATAAAAAAATCTTGAGGACATAAAATCGGGCTATGAAAAACCTAAAAAAAGAAAGAAAAAAAAAGCAAGAAGAGATTAAACACTTTAAAAAATAATTGATTTTCTAAAAGTAAAAGTCAATTATTAAAACAGAAGGAGTGTAAGTAAATAAAAAAAGGTATTCACATTGACGTCATTCGAGAATTATATAATAGAAGATTTACCCAAGTATATATATGTAAGAGTGTCATGACAAATATATTTATCAAGGCATTCACATTCATGTTCACTGCTTTGTTGGAATTTTCTCACTCTTTTAACGTAGTTGATGGTTATTTTGGCTGCATGGAATTAACTTTTTCATCATGCTAGGAAGTAAGATGTTCATTCTCCAATCTGAAAAGCTCTACACAAATCATTTTCAGAATTCTATAGCAATGGTAATATTCTGTGGAAAAAAATCGCTAATGTTTCTTCTTTCTTTATTTTTTTTCTTTTTTTGAGTAGGTGTGATCAACCATTAGCTATGATGTAATTTATAAATTTTATCATTCATCTCGCTATCCCGCAACGCAGCGCAGGCTTTAAACCAAGTATCCTTACTCTAATGTTTGTGGAAAATGATTTCTCAATACTTTTTAACAAATTTATGTTCTCTTTTGACATTTTTAGAATTAAAAAAAATTAAAAAAAATTTCATTTATCTTTGATTAATCAAGTTTCTATTTCAACTTAACTTCTAATTAGGTCCCTGTACTGAATCAATTTGCTCAATATGAACCATATATTAGTGATTTTGCTGACATCATTGAGTAAATTGTAAGTGATATATATATTTTTTATCTCTTTGACCCCTTTACTTTTTTATTATTTTCATTTTTTTATTACATAAAGAATTATTGAAATTATAAAAAAAATGAAGATAGAAAAAATTCTAAAAATTGAAGGTATCTTTATATATATATATATATATATATATATATAACTTCATTGATTGCTTTCCATAATAAAAAATAAAAATAAAACATGACTAACTAGATCAACGAGATCAAAGAACACATGTTTTTTTTATTATACAATTTATTTAATATCGTTAGCTATATCACTAATGAAAAACTCACATTAAACTAATTGTTTCAATACAGGAATCCAATTAACATTTAAATTAGCTTAAGAACTTGATTAATCAATTGCTCATAATACAAGGACGACACTGATTGTTAATCCAAAAAAAAAAGAGAAAGGAATGTGATGAAATGATTATAAATCTAGTAAGCTTGTGTGATATTTGTTTGTTTTTAATTTTATTTAATTAATTTTATGTGTGTTTATTTTTATTATCATTTAATTAGATAAAAAAATTAATTTTTGTGAACAAAGTTGTTAAACACAACCATGTCGAAGATCCGAGTTGCGAAGCCAAACATTTTGGATTTTGGTCTATATTTAACTTTCAATTTTTAATTTTTATCTTTATTTATCATTAATGACTTATTGTTTATTTATTAACACACATAGTTCTCAATTTATTTTATTAGATATGTACATATCATTTTTTGATATCTTATTTTAACTTTTTTTTATATAAAAGAATGCGTTGAAAAAGCCTACATATTTATTATTTTAGGAAAACAAAAGTCGACCTGCAGCGGAGCATAGATGAAATAGCTAGTGATAAAAGTTTTGAATTAAAAAATTTAAAAGACTTTAATAACAACTCTTGTGATTTAGGATGGTTGTAAAGTAATGCACTTTATAGATAATTGGAGCCTGGAACGAAGAGTTGTTATTCAGTCAATTAGCCAAATCAAAGAGTTGTTGTCTGGTCAAGTTATTGGGACACAACCAATATAGCAAGACCAAACATCTATTGCTTGGTTAAGTTGTTGGGTCATAGGCCTAAACAAACATGATTGACCAATTGTTGTCTAGTTAAGTTATTGGGCTAGAGGCCTAAAAAGCCAAGACCAAACAATTGTTGTTTGGTCGACTAGTTAGGCTAAAAGCCTAACCATCTAATAAAAAGGATGGAGAGCGCTATTTGGGCCAAGGATAAAAGAAAGGAAGGGAATAGATCAACCTAAAAATCAAGAGAAAAGAAAGAAAAAAAGAAAGAAAGGAAGAAAAATTCATCGGAGCATCATCGTGGCTCTAACAAAGACACATACCACACCTCAAAGAAGAGCTTATAGATATGAATCCAATGGCACCAAGAAAGGCATTCATCAGTGTTGTAACAATAATATGCTCTCCAAACAGATTTTCCTCCTTTGCTTGGATTCAATCCTTAATTTTTCAACAACTCTTCAATTCAGTCTCCAAATTAGCTTAACCAAAAAGCATGGAAGGAAGAATCAAATTAATTCCCTAATTGTTCAGTTCACCCCCAAATTAACCCTAATTAGACAATATACAAAGAATCGAAGGAGAGAAGAAAAACAGAGAGAAAGTATATAATATCATGCACGTGCTTACACGCCACAACCACCTACCAATATTATATGGCAGCCATTTGATTCTGCATTTCACAAGCTATCAATACATGCATATAAATTATATGTACGATGTTTATCCTTTCTCACAAATTATCAATACAATGCCTACCTTATACCATAACAACACCTATTTGTCCACAAATTGATAGTGCGACGCTTACATGGATAACCGATTTTACAAGTTGTCTATATGGTCAAGGTAGTTATTCTTCATGGTTACTTTGACACTATATATCTATAACTTCACACTTCACGAGGCAATTTCATGTGACTTGAGGTGTATAAATACCTCAAGTCACAAAGTAACCACACAAACAACAATACAAAACCACACACAATAATCATAACATTCACTCTCTTATGTTCTTGTTCTCTTTACTATACATTATTTTTTTTCTTACGCATTTACTAACTTAGACATCAAAGGGTCTCTTATCCTAATAAGAAACTTGTTTCGTAGGAGTTCTTGTGCTACTGGCCTAGCTCAACTTAGAAAAACAAAATCTTCAAAACCTATTATACTAGTTCTGAAAAGTTCTAAATTCATTTTGAAGTTTTTCAGACTTCGTCACTCTGTATAACAATTTTATAGCACAAGTTATATCATGAATAAACACTTCGAAAAATAAAGTGATTTACAATCATGTCATTTTCCTCATTCATGATCCTTTTGTGATCCTACTTTTAGCAATAAGAAAATAAAAGCTTTTTTACTTAAAGAGTGAAAAGAATAGAGTACATAACTTATAATCCTAGAACTTTAAAAAGAAAAACTAATTGTTGACTTTTTTTATTCACCAAAATTGAAACTTCAAATATTCATTAGGTTAGAAAAATAATGAATTCCAAAGGATTCATGAAGAGCAGAGACATTTATTTAGATGTTACATGTATACATCTAATTAGTAATAATCAAGACAAAGTTCATCATTTTGGTATTGTATCATTACAAATTCACAATGAGTTATTCTAAAATTTGAGAATACTTAAATATTTAATGCTATATATTATCTATAACTCTAAAATAAATAGGGTTCATTATGGTACTTCACTATTCATATAAAAAGTGAAGCACTATAAGTTTTTTTTTTTTTACATCCTTCAACGGTCAAATTAGATGGAATTAATATTGAAATTATGGTATAAGTACTAAATCAAAAGAAAAGGGGCTAAACTATAATATATCCAGAAAAATAGGTTTGATCCTAAATTTTGATTAATGTTTATTTTGATCCACAAGTTTATTTTATTTGTTTTTGGGTCCCTAAATGAGAGAGAGAGTGCATCACTGGAAAATAGCGATAGAGAGAGAAAGAGATTGGTTGTCGTGATTCTAGTCTTAAAAATGATCAATTTTAGTGTCCAATTGTTTCATTTGACTAGAGGAGTTAGATGGTTTTGATTATTGGCATTCAAATTTATTGAAAAGTAGATCACGCCTATAAAAGATTTGGAATTATGGGTTGATTCTTTGTTTTGTGACTAATTATAGACAACTTTAAGGGAATAAGTGAGTTTAGTGAGTTGCATATGATATTTTGCATGTGTTCACATGTCAAATATTTGTTGAAAATGAGTTGTTTGGTCCAAAAACTAAAAGAGAGATTCTACCTAGTTTTTAGCCATTTGGGCTACTAAAAACTGGCACGCGAACGATGCGTCATCTGTCTCAACAGACGATACATTTCCTGTGTTAATTTTAATTAAAAGGCCTTAATTGTTTTTGTTTTTTTAAAAAAAAAAAAGAAGCAAGGCTAGGTACTTAGATCTAACCTACTACTGAGAAGGTAAGCGTTGGGCATAGCCGGGTTTGTAAGCTTTTATTTTTTGTTGCTTGAACTTGTTGTTCATCCACTACAAAAGTAAAAATAATTAGGGCCCAAACACGTGGACTTGGGTAAGATCTACGTGCCTAGGCTACTTAGAGTTGCACCAAGAGCTTTATTTGGTTTTTTGGCTCTTTACTTTTTTTTTTTATGTTTTTATTTGGTTTTCAATTTTATCTTTAAAGGTAGGGTTTTTACTTAATGTTTTTTTTTGTTTGTTTTTTTTAGTATTATCCTTTGATTTAGTGTTGATTTGGAATTGTTTTATTTAATTATATAGCAAAAAATTTAAAAATTAATTGAACCCAATGAAATCTATGAATCGGTTCACAGATTTCACAGCCTAATTAGTTCACTAACATGGTTCCTATTGTTTTTTGTTCCTTTGATTTTATATTCCATTGAACATATTAAATTTATAAAGTCATGTAAATACAACTTTCACATAATTGAATTTAAAATCACATTTAAATTAAAAAAAAAAAGAGTCAAGTTATAAATGCTCAAATTGGAACCGTTGTATTAGTTTCAATGATAATATCAAAAACTTTCGGGCTAGATACACATTTACTAACTAAATTAATTTAATTCCCTAACACCACCATAGAAATGAAATCCCAGTCGCAGTCTATATATATATATATATATTATTTTATTTTATTCGTTTTTTCCGTTACTTAAGAAACATTTTCATAGCTGGAGTCCGTACCATTGACATAAAGGAGTGGACCAGTGACATCCATTCTCTTCATCTAGAAGAAAACTAAAAAATATGAGCTTGAGAGTTGAGATTAGGATTTTAGAAAGTTCAGCATAGTTTTAAATCCGGCCCGGCTTAACGGGTTGATTCGGGATTCGGCCGACTCGGGGCTGGAACCGAGCCGGGTTGACAAAAAAACAGGGAAAGAAAAAATCCGGTGTGACCTGGCTGACCCGCCGGGTCGACCCGGCTGACCCGGCAAGACCTGGTCAAGACCCGGTGACAAACCCGTTGACTTTTGTTTTTTTACTAAAACGACGTCGTTTTGATTTTTTTTTTAAAGAATTAACCCGGCCGACCCGGTCAAACCCGATGACCCGGTCAAAACCCAAAATCCGAACCTTGAACCGGGCCGACCACCGGGCCGGGTCTTAAAACTTTGAAGGTGAGTCTTGGAGCCAAAGGTTCATGCACCATTATCAACTTGGGCTAACGTATGCGTATACGGTATTTGGCGGGAAATTTCGGGGACAAATAGGAGAGATGGTGTCTTCAATCGCCATGCCACGTGTAAGAAAGCCAACATCCTGCATACGTGTCGCCAATCAATAGAATACTTACCCAAGAAGCTTTCTTGCGGCTCACAAGTTA
>Ga0325405_1007226_pt1 | contig 11200 bp, 9 predicted proteins | sample PopdelMetagenome_21_FD_205663 | JGI IMG/M metagenome (GOLD analysis project Ga0325405, IMG submission 205663) | Populus deltoides microbial communities from Bellville, Georgia, United States - Xylem-Control-R2 | ecosystem: Host-associated > Plants > Phyllosphere > Stem > Wood/Secondary xylem...
TGTTTTTTAAATATTTAATTTTAAAAAAATATATCATTTTAATATATTTTTAAATAAAAAATACTTTAAAAAATAATGCTAATAAAATCCAAAGATTACGACAATTACATATCACCACACAATTTAGAGCCGTTAAAGAAACTTGGAATGAGAACAAAATCATTTCTCCAAATGGTCCTGAAAAAGCAAAATTAACGAAGTCGAACTTCTCTTCTGTAATATAGGTTGTTGTCTTTAACTCAATAAGCGATATTTTTTTTTATCCCACCACACCGCTTCCCAAGTTGAATTACAGGCGCTTGATGATGCTTCTAGGAGCAGAAAGGAAGATAACGCTCGCATCATGTGCTGACTGACATTCAAAACTTCAGACACCCTAAAGTGAGTTCTTGAGCATCTCGGAGCTCTTTTCCATAAGTAATTCACCAACAACTATCAATCTTGTACAGGCATTAATTTCTTCTCGCTCTAGCAAATGGTTAAGTTTGCACAAGGAAAAACATTATTGCTTGTGAAGTAGTAGATCATAGAGCTGGATCGCTCCACCCCTAATCATCTTCCCTATCCTTCTCCCTTTCTTGATCTTCAAACAAGTCCTCAGCTGGATCATACACGATCATGTCAGGGAAAAGCTCCAGGAAGTCATCTTTTACCTCCTCTCTTAATTCTGGGAACGGAATAAGCCCCTTCAAGATCACACGAAAAGGCAAAGATATTGGTGGATCAGGAGATTGTCTCATTTCCTCATATATGTCCATTGCCTTTGAGGGCAATCCATTATCTAAGAAGGCTCTAATTATGTCCCCGAAGGTATGCTGATCAAACAGAACTTCCTCTCTCCTCAAATCTCGCCAAACCCGATTTGCTTCATCTACCTTCTTGTTTCTTGCAAGCATCATGAGCATGTCCCTGAAAAAGAACATGTCTGGCCGATACCAAATCTCTTTGCGCACAACATCATATAACTGAAGAATACACACTGAAGCTGAATGAATAAAAATCACACACGCATGAAAGATAGGTATCAGTGAAAATTAAGACAGCAGCGTGAATATTTGTCCCCTTGACATAGTTGAGCTATCATATAGTGAACAGAAAGAGCAAACACTGCTCCAAACAAAATTTTGGCTTCTGACCATCCACTCATAACTCGCTTGTACATAAAATAGAACATTTAATGAAGTGTATCAAGTTCTCCAGTAAGATTGTACGAACATACAGAAGGAAAAGTCGGTTCATAGTATTAGCAACACACTGGGAGAGTCAAATGCCTGCATGTGCAATGTGCATGACTCTTTTTCCCTCCATTTACTAGTTTCACAGCCGGAGACTTGGCAATCCACGTGATTTTAACCTCATCTAAAGCGAAGAGTTTCTCAATCCATCAATTTATCTTCAAATCATCAGGAAAATTATGTATAAAAAAAATCCTCCATTTTGAGGATGATTGCATAGAACATCCTCTATTTTGAAACTGCAGTTAATGGTCATGAAAAAAGTTAACACTTAAAGATACTCATGCCCCAACTCTTAGATCACATCCACTGGCATCCAATTGGCAGTTGCGTATACAATAACTGCAAATACCTATGGCTTGCATTTTGATCCATTTTTTTGTATTCTATTCATATGGTGGATACTCGACTAATTTAAACCAAAACTCCAAATGGGAAACTTCTTTAGCAGTGCAAATAAATTATCCATTACATGCCTAAAACAGTATATTCAAACCTGCTCTAGAAGCTAACCGAACACACTTCAACAGAAGCATTTTTTTCTCAAAACCAGTACTGCTCCTGAAGAACAAACCAAAGTGATGGAAAGATAGACCATCCAACAAAACAGAATGTGGAAGCTAAGCCACCTCTGGTTGTCCACAGGCAAAAAGAAAAAAGTTTGAACACTTGGCTTGTACACTAACAAAATAGTACACAATAACCTATCCAGATCCCAGGCAGCCTGAGCATAAATTACGGGCCATGATTTTTACTATGATCATACAACTACCACCTATACATACTACAAGATTCGGCTAAAAACTTCATTAAATAGCCACATCAGCGAGCACCGCCGGACTACAACACCAATATACTTACAGAAAATGAACAAGCTTCGTCCATGTTGTCTCTTAGAACTCAACCCAGCCTCAAATTCCCAACAACGCAAAAAATGCTTTCACAGCACCCATTCATAAAACCAAAAGAACAAAACATCTTGTTTTTGACAAACCATTCAAAAACCACTTTCCTCTTCGAGATGAACCAACATGAAAGCACCTTCCCTTTCGTCTCACCCATAGATAAAACAAAAACAATCTCTTGACACCACTTCACCATCACCAATCCAAATGAAGCTTTGCAAATAAGCATCTTTCAGTTTCCTATAAGTTAAAAACATTTATAGCTCCAAAGTTCTACGGTCTTGAATAGGACCAAAATCAAAAGCAAAAGGCAAATCAAATTTAAATGAATTGATAATTTAAAGCAATAATTTAAGAGGATAATCAGAAAAGATTTCAAATTCAATCACATGGGCTTTGCTTGCTGATTATTAATCAATCTCTAAGAACTAAGTAAATAAGCAAACAATTAACAGGGCCAAACCTTCATGCAGAGAAAGACCTGGTCTTGCCTTTGAAACTCAGCGAGAACAGCAAGAAGATCAGACTTGAGCAAGCGAGAAACACTTGATTTAATAAACCGGTCGAGTCGGACAGGATTCGATTGAAGTCTCTTCAGCTCTTTGGCCGCCATCAATCCTTCTTTTCCCATCTCCTTCTTTCGTCTCCATATCGATAAGCTAGGCCTTGAAGCTGAATGGTTATAAATGCAGCGAAAAAACACCAAAATTTGATGTTTTTGAGTGAGAGAATGGGGTTTTCTAGACAGGGAGGCTTTTCCTAGAAAATTTGAAGCCAAACGCCACATAAGAACCTCAATAGTCAATACAACTGTGTTCGCAAGAAACCAAGACTCTCAGCGAATCCAAACAGGTTTTCTATGTGAAATGCTCGCTTGTGGCGTTCAGGTACCGGCAGTAATTTTGTGAATGGTTTAAGGTTGGGCAAACCTTATTTCCATTCCCCGACTATTAAATTATATTCATTTCAGCTCTCAAAATTTAAAATGTTTTCTGTTGATTCCCCGTACTAGAATTTCCTCAATTGGATGGACCTTCTTCTTCTTTTTTTTTTTTTTTTTTAATATGAATCGTTAATTCTCCTCGAGATGGTTTCTTTTTATTGTATAATTTTGTAAATTTAGATGGAATAAATTTTTTTTTTAAAGTGTTTTTTATGCTAAAATATATCAAAATAATATTTTTTTTATTTTTTAAAATTAGCGTATCAAAACAATCTAAAATATAAAAAAAAAATTAAATTTTTGTAAAAACACAAGTTGATCCGCGTTTCCAAATGTACTTTAATTGAGTTTGTCTCCGCAATTTAACCACATTTTAGATACTCAATTAAGAATATTTTTTGTTTGAAATTAGTAAATAGGTAATCGATCATTTGTTTGATCCGCGTTTCTAAATGTACTTTAATTGAGTTTGTCTCCGCAATTTAACCACATTTTAGATACTCAATTGAGAATATTTTTTGTTTGAAATTAGTAAATAGGTAATCGATTATTTGTTTCTGCAGTTCAAACATATTTTTATAAATTTTATATTTTTTATTTTAAATTAATTTTTTTAATATTTTTTAACAATAAACTTAGTATTGACATGAATTTTAAAAATAAAAAAAATAATATTATCTTAATATATTTTCAAACAAAAATTAAAACAACCTTTAACTTCAATCCAAAACACTACCTCATACTTGAGAGACTAATTTAAGTTAAAGGGCTCCAATATATGGCTAATGAGAGCAGCATGATCACGCGCAAAATCACCAGCAAGCCACACATTTCGACACCATAGGCTGATAAAGATATACTTGGTCACAGAAAAACCAAGCCAGTCATGAACGCGGCACAAGCACTTTTGCAAAGAACACTTGATTGGGACACATGAAAAGAGGAACTGAATAACACGGAAAAATCCGAACAGCATATGCATCCCCAAGGCAGCCCCGCATAAAAGAAAATGAAGCGTTGAGGACTCTCCTCTGCGTCCTTATCAGTGTTCTGAAGAAGACCAAAGCAGCAAATGAAGTTGACATTTTAATGGACAAAAGCGGTTGAAGCACACAACAAAAGAATTCAAAACCTGACAATATTAGATTCACGCACGGAGCAACATGGGATGGTATTGTAGCATCGGTGATTACCTGGAGATGGAAAATTATCAGGCAGCACTTGGTTGGAGTTCTGGATTAGACTTCTTTATTTTCATCAGTAACTCGTCACAAGAGATGCTTGTCCCTCCTGACCTTTCTGAGGAAAAATTAGGCAAAAGCTTCATTACATCAAGATGCTCCGAGCTATTACAGAGAAATGTCAAGATGCTATTGGTTATTTCTAAGTCAAGAACAACACCCATAACTGCCATTTGACGAAGGAGTTTTATGACTTCTTCTATCTCGTCTTTCGAACCAAAGCCTTTTATTAATGAATCATATAGATGGTTGTCCAGTGTAATGCCACAGGCAATCATGCTGTCAAAAACACCTTCTGCCTGTTCCATTTGTCCAGGTTTTGACAGCCCGTTTATAAATGAGGAATAAGTATAAGGTTGATGCATCTTCTTTGGCAGATTGAATATCCCCTGCTTTCAGAATCCCTTCAGTCATTATATTGAAAGAAATGATATCAGGTTTACAGCTTGAATTTCTGGTTTCTTGAAACAATCTTCTTGCTTGCTCCAAGCTACTCTCCTTGCACAAGGATGCCATCAATGTATTGTAATCAACTAATGTCGGGCTAAGCCCGAAAATTCTCATTTTACTATACAGTCCTGCAAAATTAAGCATGTGTGTTTTACAAAATCCATCAATCGTGACGCGTTAAGTGGTTGAACTCAGAACAAACCCCAATTCATGTGCACGTTTCCAAACTTCCATGGCCTTGTCAATGATCCCTGCTTTTATATATTCTCCAATTAAAATATGACCAGTGAACAAGTTACCAAAGCTCCCCCTCTCAATCATTGTATCATATATTTCCACAGCCTCGTCAAGGCGTCCTCCTTTGCACAGCCCTTGAATCACAGTGTTAGGTGTGATTACATCTGGTTCAACGTAATTCCCATCCTCCAACAACGAACTAGAAAGTTTCATTGCCGCTATTGCAAAGTCCCATTATCGAAGTATTGTAAGAAACCACATCCGGTCTCTTTCCCTTCTCCATCATTGTTTCAGAGATCTTACAAAGATGTCACGGAACTAGGCTCTTCACCTTTTTCTATCATTAAATCAAACAAGTCCAGAGCCTTCATCTTTTACAAAGCCCAACAATCATACAAGCATGAACGTCAGGCTGAACCCCCCTATCGGTCATAGTCTGTAACACAGCAGTGGCTTCTCTCCATAGCCCTTTCTTACACAAACCATTCATCAAACAACTATAAGCAACTAAATTTTGAGAACTAAATTTTGAGAAATACCCTTTTCCAACATCTCCTCAAACAATGCTTTCCCTCTATCTAAACATCCTTTACTACGGAAACCATTTACAAGTGTAACATCCACCTCCAATCCCTTTCTCCTTATCTTTTCCAGCTAAGTCATTGCCTCTTCCACTCTACCATCCTTACAAAGACCATCCATCAAAATACAACAAGTAAACGAATTCGGTTCACAATTTGACCTCTCCACTTCAACTAACAAATCGGCAGCCTTTTCCAATATTTTCTCTTCACGATAAGTAAACATTTTTTTTAGCATCGTAAGCTTAGAGCTTTGTAGGGAAGAAGCCAAAATTGGACATTGGATAGATCAAATAAAGCTCGAATCTTTTAGCATTGCAAGAAAAGAAGTGTTATGCAGAGAAAGCCATAGCCCAATTTTGGGCCATATGAGACACCAATTAAATACGGCAATTGCAAACATATTATTTCAAATCAATTTTTAGTATAATTGAATTTCATTATAGAATTTAATTTAAATTTAATTAATAAATAAGTTAAATTTACATACTTAAAAAAATAAAATTTATTTTGTTTTGTTTTTTATATTACCATCGTTATCTTTATTTTATTTCTTCAAAATTCTATAAGAAAAAAAATGGTTAAATGGATATATTAGGAAAGTTAATTTTAATATTAAAATTTTTCTTTTCGTAATTGTAAATCACGATTTCTTATTTACTTTTTTGTAGTATTTTTGGATATTAAAATCTATTTGAAATTCAATTCTTACAACTTAAAAAGGATTTCAAATATGAAATATTATTAAAACCTCTAAATTAAATTAAATTTAGACAATTTAAAACATGTTGTAAGGGGTGAAAATAGATAAAAATATCTTATGGAGGCAAATAGCATACCATCAATTTAATGAAATTCCATATATGAATCTATGTATAAATAATTTATCGTGTTTATAATTATTTCAATGTACATCTATGATAATTTGTGTTTTTTTAATAAAAACCACTATTAACTTTGTTTGATAAGTGATGAGGATACAAAAATCACAAATAATATTATAAAATGAATTATTTATAAAGATCATTGTACGTCATTCACAGTGTATTCTATGACCTTCACTTCAAAACTACATCGATTTTTTTTTAATGGATCTCCTCAGGAGATGTGAAACTCTACTTAAAATAATACCTACACGAAGTCCCTTAAAAACCCCTAGTGGTGTTGATGGGGGATCCTCTGAATATTAAGTTAATACGAGGTATTTTTATGTAGCAAAATGACATTAATAAATATATTAATGAGCTTTTATGAAGATAGAGAAAAAAAAGGGGAAGAAGATGTAGAATTCAGGTAGAAGAGTAAGAAATATGTTTATTTTTCAGAGTATAAGGTTTCGAACCCTTTCTTGTATACTCGTACTTCCTTTTATATTATCTGGCTTGATCTGCTTCATACAATGTAGGAGGGGGTAGAGATGTAATCTCATAATAGTAAAATAATATTATTCCACTGCTTGTATCATCACATCTAATTAATATAAGTATGGACTGCTTGTTCGTATTTAATAGGATATTATAAGTATTATAATTATTAACTCGCCCAGAGTATGGGAGGCTTGGTATGGAGTTACATTTCAACTATGCACTGAACCTGAGGGTTGTTGGGTTCAACTCACATACTGAGCCTGGAAGGAGTTGGGTTTAACTTGTGACTGTACCCAGAAATAGTTAAGGACAGAAGCGTCATAGACCAACGTGGAATTAGGCGCGGTCACGTCCTTGACCTAACAGAAGGTTAGGCTCAGATACCTTATACCTCAATGTGAAAGTGGGTGTGGGCGTGTCCTAGCCCATTGTGGGACTAGGCGCGGACATGCCATGGCACGACCTAGGATTGGATGTCAAAAAAGACATGGCTGCATGTTAAGTTATGTTATGATTTTTGTGTGATGGTATTTAAGTAAGGGAGGTTTAAGGAAATCATGACCCATGAATATGTATAAAATATTTTATCTTTTTAATGGATTTTATATTAAAAAATGTCATAGATGGAATTAATAAAGACGGGCATGAAGGATTGCAAATTATTATTTTCAACGTTAGCATGGTAATGAATGGATTAGAAGGCTGCTATGGAGAGGAGGTGGAGCATGGCCTCCGTTACCATCTCTAGCCACCATGTACCGGAGATTCGATTTGCTATTAGGGGAACGTTTGGTACTGTGTTTGTACCTGTGTTTCCTTTAAATTTGATTTTTTTTTTTTTTTGTTAAAATTGAGTGCGGTTTGTACCTTTTGGATCGTTTTGATGTGCTGATGTCAAAAATGATTTTTAAAAATAAAAAAACATCATTGGCATGCATTTCGGCACGAAAAGCTATTTGAAAAGCACCCACAACCACACTGCCAAACACACTCTAGGCCTTAGACCCGATAAAGCTCGAGACTCTTGGGCGTGGTCCAGTAAAGCTTGGAACTTTCCAGGAGGATCCAATGCTATGTTAGGGCGGGCCGAGACCCCATTGTCCCAGGATCATCGGGATGGTGGAGCCACGGGAGGACCACTGCTTTGACTGGACAGCTGTGACGGGTACTAAAATAAAAATAAACAACAAGGTGTCCATCACATGCTTTTCTGTTTTAACTGAAATAGACAAAACGGTACTGGGAGGCATGAGACCTGTTACTGCTTGACTCGGTAACCACCCGTTTAACTGCCCATACAAACTCGCAAAACTTGAGTTTGTTTTACTCGCTCTGATCGCAGGCGAGACTAGAGGATAAGTCACGCGGAGAACGTGGTCCCGGAAGGAAAATTTGTTGATGCCATGCACCGGGAAGTCATCTGGTACGGAGTTGTGTATGGTTGTTCGGAAAGGGAATAAGATTTGAGGAGGTAAGCGAGATACGTCCTTCATGCTTTGTGTGCTGTTTTGGAAGGACAGACTGCGGTTCCTTGTTTTGATGGAAAGGGAGACACTTGGTTTCAGCAATGGACAAAGTAACCAATCAAGGAATGCCAAGTCACGGGTGGCCTTTCAGTCTGGTGTTGATTTTTCTACATGGATATGCCATGCTATGTTTTGGCGAAAGTTTCATTCGAAGTGATGGATATGTTTGTTTTTATGTTCCGAAAGAAATTTAAAAAAAATTTATTTTTTTATTTTAAATTAATAATTTTTAATATTTTTATATTATTTTAATGTGTTGATGTTAAAAATAATTTTTAAAAAATAAAAATTATTATTTTAATATATTTTTAAATAAAAAATATTTTAAAAATAACCATAATCATATTTTTAAACGGATGTTTTTAATTATTAAATATTTTTTTTGTAAGATTTTATTGGAAAAAAAAAAAAAAACCTCGCAGCCCTGCTTCCTGTGCCTTTTCTATCTTGTCAGGCATGAGAATGTTTTTTCCGAAATCATCACTGGTACGTTAAACAACTTCAAAGCTTGTCGAAAAAACCTTTTCTTATATAAAAGCATGGGGTTCTTGGTTTCTAAAATTAAACCGTAAAGCATACTGGTTTTTAACGTTTTAGAGTGAGAATGTCACTCTAAAATCGGACCTTAGATGGATCAAATAAAAGCTTGCACTGGTCATTGAAAAAAAAAACACCTTGCCCTTTAGTTTGCACGCTCACTCAAAATGTACAGATCTTTTAGTAGAGTTATTACAATACAATTAAAAATATACATTAATGCGCTTAGTTGTTCAAATGAAACCATGTAACTTTTAGATTATTTAGGTAATATTAGATAGATATCCGTGCTATGTTGTGAATTGGGTTAATTTTTTCTAGTGTAAAAAAATTGTTTAGACAATATCAATGTTTTTTAAAAAATAAGAAAAATATGAATCTGAATTACTGATTTGATTAAATTTAATAAGCCTAGTTAATTTAATAACATGATTAAATCGATGGTACATAAAGCAAACATAAAAAATAGCAATAATTGACTATAAACAATGAGATATCAATATTATATTTCGAAGGCAAAGAAAGAAAATGTTGCTAAATGAATAGCAATAATTGACTATAAACAATGAGATATCAATATTATATTTCGAAGGCAAAGAAAGAAAATGTTGCTAAATGCTTGTCAAAAAAGGTCGCACTCGCCATCAGAACAACAGCCTAGATAGCAAACCAAACAAGATATTTCTGGGTGAGTATTTCTTGCTTATATTTAATCAAATGATTTAATTTAATTAAAAAAAAATTTATTTATAAAAAAATCAAAGTTTAATAAAGAACGACAACTAAAAAACCCTAAGGTAACTCGAGTTATTTTCAAAATTAGTGAAAATCATATAGAAAATAAAAAAAAAAGTTCAATCTCCAATTAAATATATGTTAAATGATGAAATTAATAATAAAAAAGTTTTAAAAAGGGAAGGAAAAAAAACAAGCAAACCTGATCGAATCTCTTAAACCTAAGTTCATTTTTAAATTCGTAACTCGTGAAATTCTAGATTCGGACTCAATTAAAAAGTTCAATTCTCAACCAGTTTAATATTGAATTATGAAATAAAAAAATAAATATAAAATTTTTGCTAAGGTAAAAAAGATAATAATTAAAAGAACGAAGACAGTATTGTATAAATAAAAAAAATCAATTTACTTCAATTAAAATAAATAGTAATAAAACACAACATGGATCACGTATGGGGGGAGGGGGGTTAAAAGGTTGTTTTCAAAACTTTGAGGGTCAGATTTGAAAATCAAGTAAGAAAGAGGAAAATATGAAAAAGAAAAAAAAAAGATTTTGAATAGCAAACAGAAAGTCAACAAGCTAGCCATATCATTTAGCGAAGGATGGGCCGGCATGACAATTCCAAAGGCATTAAAGGAGGGCATCTTTGGCTGACGACAACCACCACTCACGTCGCCTGAACACAACAAAGCAGTGATTACGCCATCGCGTGCAACGCATGTGCAATCTAATTTTGTTTTTTAAATAATATTTGATATCTATTAAAATGCTATTTTTTTTCCTTGGCAAACTTTATTGTTATAGAAACACCGGGATGAAAAAAAAAACCCCTTAGATGCCAATTAATTTTTTAAGGGTAATTTAATTGTATTTAAAAAAAACAGACCTTATAAAAAGATCATATTACTTCTGATAGCCAGTCCAATTATTTTTTATTTTAAAAATAATCACTACACTGTTCTAACTTACAATATAATGAGTTTATGTGGACGGTAAAACCCTGGTTATTTTTTTTTAATTTGCTTTATTTATTTTTTTAGATGGAAGCTTCTTTGAACAAACTCTTTTTTTAGACTGTTTATTTTTGCGGTTCATTTGTGTTTCTAATTTTTTTTTTAAATTACTACTATTATTTATATATAATTTTGATTGTTAAAAATAAATTTAAAAAAATAAAAAAATAATTTAATATATTTTTAAATAAAAATCACAACTTAACAAGTAATCGCACCTGCTGATCATTACCTTAGAAACGCATGTAACCTGACTTGAGATTTGACTCTGTAAGTACAAATAAAAACCCTTGAGATGTCTGGTATTCATTAACAACAAACTTCTCTACATTGCTCAAATGCACTCACATGCAACTTTTAACTCATTTACAAGTATGATCCAAGATTCACTAATCAAACCTAACATGGTTATCACTGGATTAATTTATG
>Ga0325405_1007227_pt1 | contig 11199 bp, 11 predicted proteins | sample PopdelMetagenome_21_FD_205663 | JGI IMG/M metagenome (GOLD analysis project Ga0325405, IMG submission 205663) | Populus deltoides microbial communities from Bellville, Georgia, United States - Xylem-Control-R2 | ecosystem: Host-associated > Plants > Phyllosphere > Stem > Wood/Secondary xylem...
GCCTTAAGATAAACATCTGTCAGTTTGATGTTTAATTTCCGTCTTAGTCTCATGCATGCTTTTCTCCTTTCCCCCTTCTAAAGGGAGCAATATTCTTTGCTGCTGCTGTCATGTTTCTTGCCTTTCTCTAAACATCTCACCTGTTCTGTTGTTGATTATGTTTGTGATTAGACCGTAACTTGCTGGTTTTGAACCCCCCCCCCCCCCCAGTGTTTCTTCATCAGATCTGGTTTCAAAGTGGATGGGTGAGAGTGAAAAGCTTGTTTCAAACCTTTTCCAAATGGCCCGTGAAAGTGCTCCTTCAATCATTTTCGTTGATGAAATAGATTCCTTGTGTGGTCAACGTGGAGAGGGCAATGAGAGTGAAGCTTCGAGACGTATCAAGACTGAACTTCTCGTGCAGATGCAGGTATCTGTTTTCATGTGTTGGAAGTTGATGAAGGGCATTACCATTATGTTTTTCTATGCTATTATAAGGCTTGTGTCTTGCCCTCTAGCTCATTGTAGCTTATTTTGGTTGCAATTGTCAATGCTTTTCATTTTATGACATAAAATTTGATTTGACTATGCCTGAGAGAATTGTTTAACACAATTGCCAAAGATTCTGGTTGAGAGAAGTTCTTGGCCTTAGAAGTAAGGAGATTAAGTGAATGTGGTTTTTAGTTATGTCATTTTTAAGTTATTAACATAAACTTGACACCATGGATTATAAATTCCTTATTTCTAGTATTTTATTGTATCCTGGAATTCGGGATGGTTATGTAAAATCCAACTAACATATAGGTGAACATTCCACACAATTTCAATTTTATTGTGAAGAAGTCTGACCTTATTTTTCTGATATATAGGGGGTAGGAACCACTGACCAGAAGGTTCTTGTTCTTGCAGCAACAAATACTCCATATGCTCTAGATCAGGTATGGGGGTTTCTGAGATTATTTCTGGTATTTAATTTTGAATCATGTGGACTATTTGGCACTATTTCTAATCAGTGTGAATACAGGCCATCCGACGACGTTTTGACAAGCGCATATATATCCCGCTACCTGATTTGAAGGCTCGTCAACATATGTTCAAGGTATTAGGACTTTGTCGTTGATTTTGTAAAATAGTATTCTATTATGAGACATATTTTGATATTAGATCATTTTTATTGAGCTACATATTTTATGGATTTTGATGTTGCTTAAATTATTTGCCCAGGTGCATCTAGGAGATACTCCTCACAACTTGACTGAAAGTGATTTTGAAAGCTTGGCACGAAGGACAGAGGGCTTTTCAGGTTCAGATATTTCTGTTTGTGTAAGCACAGTGCCACTTCAGCCTTTCATTTCAAAACTTCTTTTTTTCTTGGTTGTAATGGTTGAGTGGCTAACACCATGCTTTGTGCCTATTTTTTCTCCCCTCAGGTCAAAGATGTCCTCTTTGAACCAGTTCGTAAAACCCAAGATGCTATGTTTTTCATACATACTTCTGATGATATGTGGATGCCTTGTGGACCGAAGCAACCTGGTGCTGTCCAAATTTCCATGCAGGACCTTGCAGCACAAGGGCTTGCAGAAAAGGTATTAGCTGATGCTTTAAAATAAAACCTGTTATTGCCTCTTTTTTTTTTGGGTTTGACAGGGAGAATATAGGATTAGGCTTGCCTTCAGCTTTTTTGATGATTTGGCTGCTCATAACACTTGAACTTGCAGTGTTATGTTTGGAATACCATGTCTTTACCACTGCACAGAGCAATGGCTCTGGGCATGCTTTGGATCTGATTTGCTAATTAAAATCAAAGATCTTGTTCTCTCTCTCTCTAAATATGTATAAAAAGGATATTTATTTGTAGGGAAACATATGTAGACCTTGAGAGATAACAAGTGGGGTGTTTTCATTTTGATGCTTTGTTTATTGTTGTAGTAACTAAATTTTGTTGAATGCTGATAACCACATCTGCAGATCCTTCCACCCCCTATCATGAAAACAGATTTTGACAAGGTCCTTGCAAGACAAAAGCCAACAGTGAGCAAAGCTGATCTAGATGTCCATGAGAGATTCACAAAGGAGTTTGGGGAGGAAGGTTAATGAAGATGATGACAGAGACACACTGGCCAATGCCTGTGAGTGCAACCTATGTGATTAGTTATTGCTGCTGGATCCACCGAAATATTTAACTTTGGGGAAGGTGACGTGACCTTCCCTTTGTATTGGGATGGAATGACTGAAAACGCTTGTTTGAAATTGTGTGAAAAGAAGAGTTTCAGAAATATTGTCCCAGGATCGTGGACATGATGCATATATTATGCTTCTTGCCAACTTATGTTTGTGGTGTAATATTGCTTACTAACTATGTTTTTTTGCCAGTTGGTCGAGTTTCAGGGATGTCTTGGAGCCGTAGGGTATTGCGCGTCAATTTTTTTGTTTATACGAGTTGGGGTGCTTTAGTTCTTAGCAAGTGCATCATGTCCAATATTATGCTTCTTGCCAACTTATGTTTGCGGTGTAATATTGCTTACTAACTATGGTTTTTTGCCAGTTGGTCGAGTTTCAGGGATGTCTTGGAGCCATAGGGTATTGCGTGTCAATTTTTTGTTTATACGAGCTTGAGGAGGGGGGGGGGGGGGCTGCTTTAGTTCTTAGCAAGTGTATTTATGAATACATTTGCTATTCTCTTATGTTTTTGACCTTGATGCCTGGATTAGGTGAATACCAGCCAAGGTAAATGCATACCATTGCCTAGAATCGGTCAAACGAGCACCAACAAAAATGGTTCTGTATAGTGATTTGTTATTCTCTTATTGTCTCAAAGGGTTCTGAGGAAAAGTTGCAGTTTGGATTTTTTAATATGGAGTCCTTCCCTTTGCAGCCGTTTAGGACAGGCAGCAGCTTGTTTATTTGAGTTATTTTCTTTTGTTAACATATCATTACATATGCTCAAGTTTCAATTGATTTGGTTTCGGATTAGTTACCAGGAAACTCCCTCTATGCTTTGTCTTGGTATGAATCTTTGGCCAACATGGATCTTGGTTAGTACCTGCGGTTTCACTTTGCGGATAAGGAAACAGTGTACGAACACAAGTAAATCAATAAACACAAAATTTATGCCTGTGGTTGCTGTGTTCCAGAGATGCATTGCTGCTGTTCAATGGATGCAGCAGTCATATGGATGTAGTTGGGTTCTGGACACACTTTTCTGTCCTTTGTCAGCTAATGAATGGAAGTCATAAGAGCCAAACACTGGATTTTATGCAGTTAACGAGTCAAAGTGTTAATCATCTCAACAGCAAAGTCTTCCCCCCCTCATTTTGGGAACAGCAGCAGCAAAACTAGCAAGCCTGTGGGCCCTTTTATTGCTGCTTCTTTTCAGAGCTTGCCCTGATAAGGAGCGAGATCATGCAAAAAGGGGATCAAGCAGGAGGTCCTGATCCTTCTCTTTTATTTTCCTCGCATAAAATGCATCTCTGGCCAGGTTCAAGCAATTAAGTCACAGCACGTTAGAAATATCATCCAAGTCATTCCTTGGAAGCTGGACCAGGTCTCAACTCGGAAACACTTCCATTTGGGTAATGCAAAGAGATCAGACACAAATATGTGATCGATTTTCGTTGTTCACATGAGCACCACAGTTTATTCTTCGGCGAGGTAGTGATAAAAACCTGAAGTAATTTGCCTTCCATTTGGGTCTTCGAACGTTGAGAGTTGACATTAATTTAAACCACCCAAAATTTGGCATCTATCAAGAATGGGAAGAAGTAAAAACACAACTGTGATGTGCATGTCTCACCAAGTTCGAACTTCAAACATCACCGGACAGCTAAATAATACTATATGATAGAGAGATGCCATACCCTTGAGTTGCTTATCACACCAGTCCATACTCCATATGTACTATATTTTAAAGCATACATTGTATAGAAACATGCCCAGAACTCCAATATGTCAGTATATTCTTATGTGCTTAAAATACCTTTTCAAGTTCACACCTCTGCCAAGTAGAAATGGTCCTCGCATAGACACAAATATTCTTTGTTAGTGTCGTAAAGGTTATCCGGCTAAGGAAATATTTGGGCAAACTGCAGCCGGCTTCAAGACTTCAACTAGAAACCAATTATACACAGCAACATGTATTTTGAATGCATTATTAACTTCGAGTATATTACCTTTCATATATGCAATTGCAACCCCCCCCCAATTCTTTTTCTGTAGCCGGCTTTGGAATGTTAATATAATGCATAATCTTTCTTCTTTGGAATTTGGATTTGGGCTATAAAAAGGCATGTATGCTGTATTCAGTTATCTGAGTCCATACTTTTAGCCACTTAATAGTTTTTCTTTCTATCACCTCTGCTTGCTAAAGCTTGCTTAACAATCATGAGAGTTGACAATTTTCTTGCTTTTCTCTTATTCATCACTGTTGCACAAGTTCATGGAGCCACAGCCACTGAGAAGACAAAGGTAAGCTTGTGAGACTATGAGATAGTAAAGTTATGAAAAGCATGTTTGCCTGTGAATATTGGTAATATTCATGGGATAATCTGATGGCATTTCATTGCCTCAAGTACTCAACAAATTGCATTATGAGTGTCTTGCTTACGCAATGATGAAACAAGCATGTTAAAATGGTGACTTATTGAGCTTTCTTGTTTCTTTTGCTTTCTGTCAATATGCAGCATTATATAGTTTACATGGGAGAGCATTCACACCCCAATGAAGAATCCGTGATCAATGATAACCATGAGATACTTGCTTCAGTTACTGGAAGGCAAGGATCTAATTACTCTGTTTTAATGCACTAAGATTTTTAGTTTATTATTGACATTGCTGAAGAATCTGTCCAATTTTCAGTTTCGATGAAGCGAAGGAAGTAGCTCTTCACCATTATACGAAAAGCTTTAGAGGTTTTTCAGCCATTCTAACACAAGAGCAAGCTCAGCAGCTTGCAGGTACTGTGTTCTCAAGAATTTTCTTATGTTTTTGTCAAACGGATAACAGTTTTGCTAAGAAAAAGTTTTGGAGAGATACAGAAGGAAAAAGACAAACCGAAGCATGTCATCTAACATTGCACATACAGATTTGTTTTGAACTACACGGATAATTTGCTAGTAGATATAGCTATACTGATTTATCACATTCACTCTTGCTGCAGAAAGTGATTCGGTTGTTTCTGTGTTCGAGAGCCGAACGAATAAGCTCCACACAACGCATTCATGGGATTTTTTAGGCGTAAACTCTCCCTATGCGAATAACCAAAGGCCAGTGACTTCGTCAGTGTCTGATGTTATTGTTGGTGTCATTGATACAGGTAATTCTTTATATTCAGCTCTTTTTTGTTGCCAATTATATCCAGCTCTTAATGGACTCTCTCTTGCTCCATTTTCAGCACAATTACAGTAAATCATTTTTCATCATTAATTCATTACTGCAGGATTTTGGCCCGAGTCTGAGAGCTTCAGCGATACAGGCTTAGGCACCGTGCCTGTGAAATTCAAGGGAGAATGTGTTGCTGGTGAAAATTTTACATCAGCTAACTGCAACAGGTATCTAGCATTTCCTTTGCCCCAATGTACCACCATTCTTTCTCTGAATGGTTGTCAATTTTAAATCATGGCCAATCATGAGGCACAAAAGTTGATTTAAAGGACTATTTTGATAAAAAAAGAAAAAGGACTTTGATTTTTAGTTTCGTGATTAATACCGGAATTTCAACGAAATATAATCATGAGTTGTAGCAATATGTATTGGATTGGAAATTGCAGAAAAGTTGTAGGAGCACGGTTCTACTTCAAAGGATTTGAAGCAGAAAATGGGCCCTTAGAAGATTTCGGTGGCACTTTCTTCCGATCAGCACGAGACAGTGATGGCCATGGATCCCACACTGCCTCAACTATAGCTGGAGCTGTGGTGTCTAATGTTAGCTTATTTGGGATGGCCAGAGGTACTGCAAGAGGTGGTGCACCATATGCCAGACTTGCCATCTACAAGGCTTGCTGGTTTAACCTGTGCAATGATGCTGATATTCTTTCTGCCATGGACGATGCAATCAATGATGGAGTTGATATCCTTTCTCTTTCCTTTGGTGCTAACCCTCCTGAGCCTATTTACTTTGAGAGTGCAACTTCTGTTGGAGCTTTCCATGCGTTCAGGAAAGGAATAGTTGTGTCTTCTTCAGCAGGGAACTCATTTTCCCCAAAGACTGCAGCCAATGTTGCTCCTTGGATCCTCACTGTTGCTGCTAGCTCTTTGGACAGGGAATTTGACTCAAACATTTATCTTGGAAATTCAAAAATTTTGAAGGTGATTTTTGCAAACGTTATCATATTTTTTTCCTTTTCATTTCTTTGTGCGTAAAAACAAAAGATTGGGGCCAAGATAACTACTGTATTTAGTAAGAACTTTCTTCACATGAAAACATTGCTGTGTTCTCAGGGTTTTTCACTAAATCCTCTGAAAATGGAAACCTCATACGGTTTGATAGCTGGAAGTGATGCAGCTGTACCAGGTGTTACAGCAAAGAATGCGAGGTATCTTCTTTATTTGATTAAATATATATGATAGAGCTGCAAAGCTTCATGAAGAGTCCAACTTCAATATTCCTGGAGACATTATCTAACTCCTATATATGTTTATTCTTCAGTTAGCTTACTTGAGAGAAAAAATAATCTGGCAGTGACTCTTTCTGTTGCAACTCACAAAGCCTTCATTAATCGATTACCTCAGGAGTTAATCTCCAAGTCCTTTATCTAATTCTGAAACAAGTTCGTCAAATCAACCAAGTTCCTATGAAGAATTTTAATTCTTGGAAACAAAAATTCAGAGAATCCTAGATTTTTCACCATCATATTCAATATCAATCAATACCTTCTGACTTGGTAGTGAAAATAAAATAAAGTTTCACTAGATTCCCTAGATCCAAGACCAGTGAGTTGTTCTTTTTTTGTTTTTTGATTAACGTGGATGTCCGGGTTAGCTTGCACGCACTTCGACTAATCCCACGGGCCTTGAAGTTAACAATCATGTAAGCCACTAGTGGCCCTGAGAGAACTGGAACTCGTGACCATTGAGAAGCAAAACCAGTGAGTTGTTCTTGTTCTTAAAGCAGTGGTTTCTAATCTATTCTTTGTCTCCCAGCTTTTGCAAGGACAATACTCTAGACCCTGCAAAGACTACAGAGAAGATTGTGGTGTGCATAACTGAGGTTCTTGTTGATGATCCAAGAAAAAAGGCTGTAGCTGTACAACTAGGTGGAGGTGTAGGAATGATATTGGTTGATCCAATTGTCAAAGAAATTGGCTTTCAGGCTGTAATACCAAGCACATTAATCGGTCAAGAAGAAGCACAACAACTTCAGGCTTATATGCAAGCACGAAAGTGAGTTCTCTATCTTGATGCCTAAAGAATTCATAAGAGAGAAACATAAAAAAGAGAAAATAAAGCCTCAAAATGGCATTATAGAATTGAAATTTAATACTTATCTAACAGAACTAAACGCACTTCTCTTTCTATAGGAATCCAACTGCAAGAATTGCGCCATCAGTTACTGTTTTGAACACAAAACCTGCACCAAAAGTGACAGTGTTTTCTTCACAAGGACCAAATATTATAACCCCAGATATCATCAAGGTAAACCCTATCCAACCTTTAAATATATCCATTCAATCATGTGTACCTTTTAAAGTTGATGACTACACGAGGTAGACAAGAAGGAATTGAAATGTTTGAAGCACAATTTGGCTTGACTATGTGAATTCCAATTGCAGCCAGATATTACAGCTCCTGGTCTGAATATTTTGGCAGCATGGTCTCCAGTGTCAACTGATGACACAGCTGGGCGATCCGTGAACTACAACATAATCTCTGGAACCTCCATGTCTTGCCCACATGTTTCAGCAGTTGCAGCAATCTTGAAATCTTACAGACCTTCTTGGAGTCCGGCAGCGATAAAGTCAGCAATAATGACAACAGGTTAGATGTTGCAGCGGTGAAAAATTATCAGAAAAATTTCAATTCACTAACAAGTTTTTTTGACATCTTTCTCCATATCTGACATCTATCACTTGAATTCATTTTTACAGCTATAGTCATGGATAACACTCGAAAACTTATTGGGAGAGATCCAGATGACACCCAGGCCACACCTTTTGACTATGGATCTGGACACATAAATCCACTAGCAGCATTGAATCCAGGACTAGTTTATGACTTTGATTCCAATGACGTTATTAATTTTCTCTGCAGCACTGGTGCAAGCCCTGCACAATTGAAAAATCTCACAGGACAGCCAACGTATTGCCCAAAGCAAACTAAACCATCATACGATTTCAACTACCCCTCGATTGGCGTGTCTAACATGAATGGAAGCATATCAGTGTACAGAAAAGTTACTTATTATGGTACAGGACAAACTGTTTATGTTGCGAAGGTTGATTATCCACCTGGTGTTCAAGCTACAGTGACACCTGCTACTCTCAAGTTCACAAAGACAGGCGAAAAACTGTCTTTCAAGATAGATTTTAAACCTCTGAAGACTAGTGATGGGAATTTTGTGTTTGGAGCTCTGACATGGAGTAATGGTATAAACAAGGTCAGGAGTCCTATTGCTCTGAATGTGCTTTCGTTGTAGAAACAAGCCTTCTACTGCTGATAGCTTTCGTAGCTTTTGAGTTCACTAAGGTGGATGCCTTTATATTGCAATATCCTATCACAGAAGATATGATGCATTCAAAGTTCATATCAGTTGAAGAAAATTCATATGCTAAGGATCATGCAATTCACCCCTTTGCTTTAATTTTTTTACACACTTCAGACTACATCCCATTTTTGTCAAACAACTAGTTGTTTGCCACCATGCCCACGCGAGAAGGCCTGGCTCAGCCTTCTTTGCTTCTTTAATTTTTTTTTTTTATTATATACCTACTATTTTATCATTTTCTCAATATAAATTTTCTCCAAATAATTAACGGTTATTTTTACAACCTCACAAAAACTAATAATGATTTTTCATGACTTTGGATTTTTAATTATTTTTTCAAAATTAATATACAAAATAATTGTTGTTGTAAAAAATAATGAATATTCTTCATGCAACCTCATAAGAAAATAATGATAACTTGCCATATTCGTTTTATAATAATTGAGGTTTGATAATTGATTATTGATCAATCTAAGATGCATGCTTATATGATATTTAAAATCACGAAAAAAACACCATTTTTTTAATAAAAAAAGTGGATAATTCCTTTTCTTTTTTTTTAAATAATAAGGATTTGATAGTTAATAATTCATTATATTTTAGTTTATACTAATTTATATGGCTTAAAATAACTCATTTTAAAATTGATCATGATTCTTCGGTATGTGTTAAAAGAATTTGATATTCAAAATCACGTTGATGTGGAGTAGTAATTAATATCAATCAAGTTGAGAATAATAGGTTTTTTCAATCAATAATTATGGATTCATTGATTAAAATTAACCACCCTTTCAACATAAATTGCTCGAGCACCCTTTCGTCGTTGATTCTTGTCTTTTATCAATTAATATTGATTCTCTTAATTAGATTTTTAGATTATATAGTTAATTGATTGTATGTTTGCTTTAATTATTCATTTATCAAAATCAAACATCTTCATGATATTAAATATTAAAATATATATATTAAATTAAAAAATTGCCACAATCAATGTTGATTTATTATAATTTCATTAACTGAAAATTTTTTACATTAATTAAAATATTAAACAGATTTTATAAACCTGGCTCAGATGTACTATGCTAATGCTAGTATTTCAACTAGAGTGCACAAAGGTACTGGTCTACTTGCAGTGAAATTGATCGAGAAAAATTCACTCCTATAATTCTTGCTGGATAACTCAAGACCTGACGAGTTCCCAATACACGGTCGATGATTAAATTCCAATATATCATGGCTAGATGTTACTGGAGCTGGGTTGCAAGATTATGTAGCAACTAAGGCAACTACTGTGCAATCATTCAACTATATTATAGTCTCGTTCATTGAAGAGTCAGTTACCATATAGCAGTTGGCAAGGCCAGCAGTTAATCTGCAATTATATATTATCCAACAGCGTTAATGTTGCCCTAACACCTGCTCAAACGAATTCCATAATAGCTGGAGAGAAGATGTCTCAGGGCAAGACTCTCCCTTCCAAGGTTAGTGTATGGTGTAATACCACCCCCCCCCCCCCCCCCCCAAGCTTTTGCATGGACAATACTCTAGACCGTGCAAAGATTAAAGGCAAGGTTGTGGTGTGCACACAACTGAGAGGCCGCTCGAGCTGATTTTCAAAGACGAAAGGCCATATCAGTACAGCTAGATGGAGTTGTCGGCATGGTATTTGATTGATCCATCTGTCAAAGATGTTGGCTTTCAAGGCACAACAATCGTTGGAGTATAAAGAAAACAACAGTGGCCTATATAATTAATTTGTTGCCTAGAAGTCATTGTTGAAGGAAAGGAAAAAAAAAAGAGACTAAAGATGGCATTATTGAAATGAATTTTTACTGTTTAATCAATCTAATAGAACTAAACATACTTCTCTTACTAAACGTACCCAATTACAAGAATTGCTCCAACAGCTATTGTTTTGAACATAGAATTAACCTGCACCACACGCGATAAGATGTGATTACTCCGGATATTATCAATTACTCCGGATATTATCAAGGAAATCTAAACATTCCGTGTAATTTTTAAAGTTCATGTTTTTTTTTAGTTAGTCTAAAACCATCTCAATTTAATAGTTTAAATTTTTAAATAATTAAGATCTCAAGATATAATTTATATTATTCTCTAACATACTTTTATAAATAAAATTTTTTTGGACTTGAAACTTGTATAGTTTCATATTATTTTGTGCTTAATTTTTATTAAATAAATAGAAATGATAATATTCAAACTCATAATCATTTAATCATTTATGATATTATATCAAAAATAGGAATTACAGCACCTGTTCTGGATATTTTGGCGGCATCGTTTTCCAGGCGATGTGTGAATTACAGCATAATATGTCTTGCCCACATGTTTCAGCAGTCTTGAAATCTCAGAGGCCATCTCGGAGTCGAGCGGCAATAAACTCTGCAATAATCAATAGCAGTAAGTTAGTTGTTTCAACGAAAGTCACAGCTCAAACAGTTCTTTCTTAAATCCTAAGTAATTTTTGGCTAATCCTGCAATGAATATGATCACAA
>Ga0325405_1007228_pt1 | contig 11199 bp, 10 predicted proteins | sample PopdelMetagenome_21_FD_205663 | JGI IMG/M metagenome (GOLD analysis project Ga0325405, IMG submission 205663) | Populus deltoides microbial communities from Bellville, Georgia, United States - Xylem-Control-R2 | ecosystem: Host-associated > Plants > Phyllosphere > Stem > Wood/Secondary xylem...
TGATTAATTTTATCATATGTAATGTATGCTTTCCAATTGAATTTTTGGTGAAATCTGTATGGTACCTTGGCTTAACGTTAAAAACATGCTTGGTGGAGACACATGTAAATGCTTTTATTTATTGAGACACCTAATTCTGACATTTAGAAGGTATTTTATAGTGTTTTTCAAAGTATCTTTTTGTTTATAAAAATATATAAATAATATTTTTTTATTTTTAAAAATTTATTTTTGATATTAGAACATCATAACGATCCAAAAATACTAAAAAATAATTTGAAATAAAAATAAAATCAAATTTTAACAAAAAAACAGGTTAAAACTCACTCTCAAACACCCATTTACTTCACACACTTTATCAACGATAATAATTTTTTAAAGATGGTAAATAAAAAAATATAGTTTAATCTAAAATCTTTTGATTATTTTATCTCATTAAACATATTTATTTAAGTTCCGAATGGAACATCAAATATCAACAAAAGTTTCCATTCAAATATCAATAAAAGTGTGGTGGAGCATTCAAATATGTGCATGGATATAAGGAAGTAGCTAGAAACTCAAACAAAATTTGATATTAATAGAATTATTATGTTTCTAAAAGAAATATTTCTTTTAGAAACAATTAATACAAAAATATATATTTCTTTTAGAAACATAATAGTTCTATTTATATCAAATTAATACAAAATAAACTTGTATATTTACATCACTTGAAAAATAAAACTTGTTTCAAGAAAATAGATATAATAGATATGACTAAATCATTTACAACATTAGTGAAACATGATGTTTCTTAACCAAGATTTCTAAAAAAATGATTTTTTTTTTCAAATTATATAAACATATAAGTCTTTTGTTAGTATACATAGATCAATAAGGAACAACGAATCACAACATCAACATCATGTTATATGGATAAAAGATCTTAACCAATCAATATTGTTAATTAATATCAATCACTTCCAAACAGCAAAATATAAGCTTTAATTATTATTTAAAAGATCTAATCTCTTAAATTCAGATATACAAAACTCATGTATAAAGAGAAGCAATAATGCTTACAAATCATATCTAAAAACTTTGGACCTTCACCATAGGACATAAATAAAAAATAATAAAAATATCACTCATATAAAATAAAACAATAAAAAAAAGGTTTTCTATTCGGTAACATCTCGGTCTAGGTTGAAATGAAGGTTTTATTAAGAGAAAAAAAAAAGTAGAAAAGGGGACAAAAGGAGTTCTTTAACAATAAAGAAAAATACTATTGTAGTAGGTATAAATATACAAAATTGCATAATATTTTATTTAAATAAAAAAAATTTGAATTAGAAAAATCACAAGATAATCCATTTAAGTTATGATTTATAAAAATAATTTCAAAAAAATCATTTAATAAAAGATATATTATGAACATAACAAGTTTCAAGAGCTATAAATTCATTTTAATTTTTTTTTCTTGAAATCCTTGAAGCTGAATCATGACTTCTTGAATTAGTTAGTTTTTTTTAGATCTTTAATATAAACTCCATTGCTTTTATTTTGTCTTTTTTTCATCATTATATTTTGTATAACTTTACATTTTTATTTGTAAATTTATCCCCAAGTTTTGATTCAATTAGTGTTGTATATTTATTGATTCTTGAGTCTTTATTATTACAAAATCATTATGTTATTTTGATTGATTATTTGAGAAGTTGCTAAGTTACCTTTAAGAACCTAAATAAAGGAATAGTGAGGTAAATGACATATTGAGATTATTAAAGTGAAACCCCCGATTAAATTGTGTGAAACACAAGTGGAGTGATATTAAATCAAGTATATACTCATGAGGGAATGTGTGAGAAACTTTTTATTTGCTACTAAACTTTATTATAGGTATTCATAATGTTATAAAAAAGCGTGACATAATCAAAGACGAAGGATCTTATATAAAGACAATATAGGTCGGAGGTAATGATAGAGGCTTTAATATGAAAGATGGATAAGTTGAGTGTCATGATGATCAGTAGACATGATGTTCCTAGTCGTAAGGGAAAAGAGGTTAAAAGGTATATTAGACGAGCACTTTCTTCTCTAGATGAAAGTGTAATTGAAAACTCTGATGATGATGAGAAGAATGATGTAGTTAATCATGGAAGAAAGTCTCTTACACACCAAAATCCTTTCTATAAGACACGACATATAAGAGAGTCTGGTGGTAGATTTTGGTCAAATGAGACTTTTATCCAATAAAAGAATTTTAATGATCAAGATGGTTTATATCGTAATTCAAGTAGCATAAAACTTAAAATTCTAGTATTTCAGGGAAAGAATGATCCAGTAGCTTATTTAGATTGTGAGAATAAGGTGTAATTTATATTTAATTGTCATCGATATTTAGAGAAAAAGAAGATAAATCTAGTTGTAGTTAAATTCACTAATTATGTTATTATTTGGTGGGATCAACTTGTTATAGGTAAGAGGTGTAAAGGAGAAAGACCTATTGACACATGGAAGGAGATGAAAGTAATCATGAGGAAGAGGTTTGTCCCTAATCATTACTATAGAGAAATATATAATATATTGTAATTTTTATCTAAAAAGTCTAAAAGTGTTGATGAGTATTTTAAGGAGACAAAAAATTTATGATTAGAACTAATGTTTTTGAAGATAAAGAAGCCACAATGACTAGTTTTTTAAATGGATTAAATAAAGATATTGTTAATGTGGTTGAATTGCATCATTATTTAAAAATTAAAGATATGGTGCATATAACTATAAAGGTGGAAAAACAACTGGAAAAAAAAAAAGATTGTGCAAAACCAGCTAGTTATTTGGGATCCTTTCAGGGTTGAAAGTCGAATTTCAAAAAAAAAAGTAATGCATAAACAAAGCCAATAGTAATACCTAAAGTTGTTGGACCTTTATATGTTAAAAAGCAGGTTATAGCAATAGAGGAAAAATAAAGAAATAATATTCAGCAAAAGCATAAATAAGAGATTAAGTGTTTTAGGTGTCAAAAATTATACATCAGAGTGTCTAAATAAAATGATTATGGTTTTGAGAGATGATGGAGAAGTAAAGTCAACTAGTGCCAAGTCTGAATGTAAAAGCATGCTAACACTTGAAAATGCTAGTGATGTTAAATATGTTGTTAATGATGAATCATTGATTATAAAAAAATCTTTGAATGTTTATGTTAATGAAAAATATGTTGAGCAACAAAGAGACAATATCTTTCATACTACATTCCATATAAAAATAAAGTATGTGGTATGATTATTGATAGTGGTAATTGTACTAATTTTACTAGCACAACTTTATTTAGAAAGTTCAACTTGACTACTATTAAGCATGTTACACCGTATAAGCTTTAATAGTTGAATAAATACAGAGAAGTTAGGGTAATTAAACAAATTTTAATCTTATTCTCAATGAGGAGATATAAGGATGATATTTTGTGTGATGTTGTTCCTATACATGTTGCACACTTATTGTTAAGGAGACCTTGGCAATTTGATAGAAAATCCAAGCATGATAGTTTTCAAAATAGATATATGCTAGAAAAGAATGGGAAAACATACATGTTTATGTCATTATCACCTATACAAGTGTATAAAGTTCAGTTGAAGCTGAAGAAAGTAAAAGAAGTTAAACATGTCTTGTTATAAAATAATGATGAGGATATGAGGCTGAGTAAAACTAAGATGAGCCATGAGTGTGAAACACTAAAGGTTAAAGTTTCAGCTATTAAAGACAATTTTAAAGGTGTTTGCTAAAATTTAAAAAAAAAAGTCGAGTGTGGAGAGAAAAGAAAGAAATAGCGATAAAAGAAGAATATATAGAAAAAGTAGGGAAACACCTTAATATTTATGCAAAACAAAGTCATCTTACATATGCTTATTTTTTTTATATGTCTATGATTTTACTTGTATATAAGGAGACATATTTTAACACTAACGAACTTGATTCATGTTTTTATAGTGTTTTTATTTCTTTATTATAGGAACTTGAAGATTTATTTCCCAATGAAATTCCAAGTAGATTGTCACATATAAGAGGAATAGAATATTATATTGACCTGGTACTAAGTTTGGTTATTCCTAATAGACCAGCCCATAAAAGTAATATCAGGGAAGCAAAAGAGCTTCCAAAGCAAATAGAAGAGTTAATAAAAAAGGCACATTCGAGAGAGCATAAGTTCATGTGTTGTTCTTGTACTTTTAATACTTAAAAAAGATGGAACTTGGAGAATATGTGTTGATTGTATAGCAATCAATAACATAATAGTAAAGTATAGAAGTCATATCCTTAAATTAGATAATATGCTTAATGAAATGCATGGATTTTGTTTGTTTTCTAAAATTGATTGTAAAAGTGGATATCATCATACTAGAATGAAAGAAGGTGATGGGTGAAAAACTTCTTTTAAAACTAAATATAGTTTGTATAAGTGGTTAGTTATGTCTTTTGGATTTCATAATACGCTTGATACTTTTATGAGATTGATTAACCATATACTGCATGCATTCATTGGTAGGTTTGTAGTTAATCATTTTTATGATATATTGATTTATTTGTTTTTGCTAATAAGTTTTCTATCTTCTGCTTATGGTTAGGTCATTTTAGGATTTACTATAATATATTTGTAAGTTTTAAGTATTGTTTATTTTGTTGTTAATGAATTGTTAGAGAGGTATGGTTCGTTTATTGTGATTGTTTGGGATGGTCTAGATTATAGAATAAAAGAATAGCCGAGTTTATTTTGATGAGGTGTGTAGTGAGGGATGATTTGACTCAATTGGTGGGCTTGTGGTTTTTTGGTGAAATTGAAGATTCATATTCATTTTTAATGCTTTTTATCAGGTTGAAGTTTATGTTGTTTTTTATCATGTTACCATGGATGTTAATGAATTAAGGTCATATGGTTTATATTTTTTATGGATGCTTAGGTTATTGTTATGGATACAAAGAAGACTAGAAGAGAAATTCTGAATAAAGGCTATTATTTTGACATTCATTATGTTTCATAATTTTTCTGAATGGAATGTGGTTGTTTCAAATCTATAAAGCATGGGGTTGAGGTTTTGTGTTTAACTTGTTAGATAAATGGATTGAGTTTAAAAAATCATAAAAGTTAAGTTATTTCTTAAATATTCTTTGGTTATGTGTTAAAAATTATTTCCTTTAGTTGCTAAACAAGATCATTTAGATTATAAAAAAACCTTATGAATAGTTTTTTTTATGGGTATGAGATACCATTTTCAAAAATGTTAGTCTTTAGGTTTTTTTAATCTATTTCATGAATGGAATCCATGTTATTTTGATGTCATGTTCAACTTATCAATGAATGTGTTGCGATTCAAATTCATGGTTTTAAGGTCAAGTGAAATCTAACATGAATTGGTTTTTTATATTTTGGAGATGCTAAGAAAACCTTCAAAATCAAACAGTAGTGTCGGTAAGCCAATTGTACATTTAGGTATCGATCATGAAAAGACATTTATCGACCAAGGCTCATTCAATAAGGGTCACAGAGCTTGAATCTTGTCTTTCAGAGATGATTATTTCGACAATATTATTGTAGAGCAGAAGGCCAACCACATCGTATAAGTAATTTATTTCTCATTATTGATGTTATTTCTTTGTATTAAATTATTGTAAGTTTTTCATTAATGAAAATGAAAATGATCTTCAAGTTTACAAATATTAAAGTTGTTTGTACGATAACATCAATGATGAAATCATCATTTAAAGAACTATTCAATGGAGTTAGCTTCAAGGTCATCATGAATGAATGAGTATGGTTAAGGCTTAGTGAGGAAAGTTTAAGGTTAGATAAATATGTCCTACTTTAAGTTAATATATAGTTTTTAAAATTTAGAAAACTAATTAGTTTATAAAATTGACAATAAGAAAAACTTTTGGTAGGATGAGGCAAAGAGAGGGTGGTTAGGAAAGTATGGGAAAATCACAGTGTAAATGGTAAGTTTCAAGCTAAAATTGTTATATTATTGTGCACAATCATTTTTTTCATTACCTTATAGTTGTTTAATAACTTCCTGAATTAGATTGTGTGATTTATAGTATTACACCCATAAATATGCAAAAGGTAGAGCCAAGTTTGATGACATCATGTTATGAGAACATTTTAGATAAAGCCATGTCATAGAGAATAACTAGGAAAAAATTCAAGAATTTATAAGGCAGCTAGGATCCAAGTTGTGGAACAGAAAAAAAAGAAATTCATGGTTTCGTGAGCAAGTACACCAAAAGATTGCTTCTTTTTTGTGAACCATGCAAAGCGCTCAGTAAGACCTCATTTCATGTCTATAATTATTATTTTTTCAAATGTTAATTTAGTGTTTATTTGTGAGACTTTTTTTAAATGATTTATTTTACAGGCTTCATAGTTTGGGCACAAACCAACTTCGATGAAGTTATTAATGAAAACACATAAGAAAAGAGGATAGACAGAAAAAATGTTCAATAGTTTGTCAATAACATAGTTGAAACGTTTATTGTAAGTTTTGTTGGATAGTTATAATAGGCTTACTAATGTTTTTAGTTAGATATAAATTTTGAAATTTGACTTTTTTTTGTCAGAAATATATAACGTCGACATGGTTATGAAATACGAAAAAGACACTTCAATTCATCTCCTCGTGATTCTCAGTTGTAGTTGGAGGTTAGAGAAGCTAATGGACCTGATATGAATCGATTTTATGATATGCCTATGACTACTACTCGAGATATAAGCGCAGGTTGTAGTGTTTCAACTATAGGCAAACTACAAGCCAACCCAAGCCAACCATTATTGATCATTGAAGAGATGGTCCAAGAACAAGTTATGGAATGATTATATGTTCTGAAGGCCGATATGGAAGAACAAAATAGAAAGAATTAGAAGCAAATACATGCATATATGGTGACATATTATCCTTCCCATCTTGGACCTCCTGGTTTACGAGTTTTTCCTCCCCCTCCACCTACAGCTCCATCTTGTTAGGAGTTTTTAAAATGTAATAAAAATATTTTTATGGAATACTGAAATTAACTTTTAATATAGTATTATAAAATTTTATTATTCAATTTTGGACTCGCCAACAAAATAAGTAATGACAACCTATATAGGGAATTTTATTGGTGATGTCGCCGGCGATATTTGCAACCTAGTTGACAAATTAGCGATGAAAACGTCTGTTTGTAATTATTATACCGATAGATTTACCGACAAACACAGGTCGATAATTGTTTTTTGGCATGAATATTTCATCAACATTTTAGTTTGCTGACGATATTATCAACAAACATCAAATCTCGAATGATAAGCTAACCTACGACATGAATCCATGGGCAATGCCATCGATAATTAAAAAGCCAACCAGCAACAAATATAAATGCCAATGAATTATTCCTTTAGCGTTTAACAACTTTCTTGTAGTTTAGAAAAGTTCTTTTTCCTATAATTTTCTGTACTAGAGGAGGCTACTAAATGAAGTTTTTACAAACCATTATTTTTCCCCTCTTGTTCTTTTTTTTATTTAATGCAAAAAACATCTAACCATTGTTAACATGTTTTGCTAACTAGAAGAAAAATTCTAGTTATGAATTCAAATCTAAAGCATATGCTCACTAAAAATAAACAAGGTTTCTATGTGCCAATAAATGTCAATATTATTATAATGCTACTTGTTTTAACCATATGATAAGTTATAAATTTGAGAGACAGGTTTAGATCATAACACTTGATTATGTTATGCTAATACCCATCAGAGTTTTTTATTATATATATATATATATATATATATACATGTATTATTATTATTCATCTCGTTTAGATTTTTATACAATTATTGTCCTAAATAATTAGGACTTTAAAATATATTTTACATCAATGGATGTTGTGTGTACTTGGTGAGGCCATATGGTGGCATCAAAATGCAGCATAATTGTCTTGAAAACCATCCTTTGTAAAATGACTGGATATATAATATAAAATATAAAAATCTAGCATAATTGTCTTTTGCTATTTCACCTCTGCCATGTCATCATCATGTTGGTGTGCTTATAAATTGTATCTTAATGTGAGTTCTTTGCTTAATGGTATTGGCACCACGATCGACATTTAGACTTAGAACGGATCAAAAGGTGCTGAATACTTTTTTAGTGCTTTCAATACTTTATTAACGACGATTTTAGTGCCACGTTACAAGGCTTTAATCTATGTTTAACTACACCGATCATGCCAACGACCTTTTGATTTAATGGTATGATGTTTCTGTTTGTTTTTATATTTTAAAATTTTTATTTTTTAATTATTTTTTTTCTTTTAAATTAATAAAAAATTTTAATCTTTTCATATCATTTTAATACACTGATATCAAAAATAATTTTTTAAAAAATATTATTTTAATACATTTCTGAACAAAAAGTACTTTGAAAAATAACTGCAATTATGCATAACTTGTTTGGCAGTGTGGTTGCAGTTGCTTTTCAAATAACTTTTCGTGCCGAAATGCATGCCAATGATTTTTTTTATTTTTTAAAAATTATTTTTGACATCAGCACATCAAAACGATCCAAAACATATAAAATATATTAAATTTTAATAAAAAATTTTAATTTTTTTGAGAACGTGGCTTACACCATGTTTCCAAACGGTGTCTTAAACACCCCAAAAGTATCGTAGGTAACATACATAAAAAAAAAAAAAACAAAAACGAAAACAAATTCAGTAGAATTTGAGAAATGGGTTAATTGAATCTATTTAAAATGATTTTTTTAATATTTTAAAAAAAAATCAAAATGTTTTAGTTCTAGTTTTAGAATTTATTCAAAAAATTAAATCCAAGTCTCATTTAAATTTTAGCCAACTCACCGATTGATCGATTGACCTATTAAATTAATTAAGTCAATTTTTAATTCAATTTAATATAAAACCCCCTCCACCCCTCTTTATATATATACATACATATATAAAATGACTTCTTCCGTCTTCGCGGATTGCACATGCTTCCATGGCAATTTTAAAACCGTTGATTTTTTCCAATTGTCTGTGAAGCATAGTAAATTCAACGGCAGTACCTACCATCTGTTAACCCTTATAATAAAATCAGGGAAACTTCAAAAATACCCTCTTGCTATTAAATAATTTTTATTATCAATTTTACTTGCAAACTCTCCAAAATTATGGACTTCCATCCATTTTCAAGGCATTCTATCCAGATTTCCTTCCGAATTGTATTTAAAGAAAAATTATTCTGTAGAGAATTTAAATAATTCTAATAAAAACCATAATTGAAAAATCAAAATAATTCTGCATAAAATTAATATAATAAATAGCTTGAATTTGAAATTAATATTGTCCTCATAGTTTAAGTATATATTTAATATTTTCCTAAAATCATCATCGTACATCTTACACGCAATATATTTTTTAATATTTCATAAACAATGTGTGCGAGGGTGTTTTGTAATAATATAATAATTATACGTTATTGGACAACTGTTCTACTCTTCATTTGACATGTATTGGACAGGACATGCTATAAAGATAATATCTTATGTATATTAATATAAAAAATAATATTTCAATTCTTTTTTTAATTGTTTCAATTCATAAAAAAAACAACTCGTTTAAAATATTAATACGAATTAATAAGTAAAATTCATTAATTGAAGTTAAAAAATAATTATTTTATTTTAAGTTTTTTAGTTCTCTTGTGTTTCTTATGTTTACTGAGTTGTTTGATAAAAATAACTGAATTCTTATTTTTAAATATTTATTTTATTTATTACAACATTTGATTGCATTCATAAATAAAACTATTATTTTATTTTTTTAAATAATCGATGCAGGATATTTTTTATTATTTTAAAAAAAATATATTTTTATTATTTTATTTAAAAATAATTAAATAGAGACTGATAGAAAGAAAACAGTTTTCCAAATACAAGAAACAAGATAAAGGAATGCTCAACTATCCGTTATCTTTCAAAAAAAAAAAACTATCCGTTATCTTTACGTGAGAGAGCTTTTTGCTAAGAACTTGGGAATTGTCATCGAACTTCACTGTTTATATGTTATACGAAGCTTCCCTTTAATCTTTTTTCTTCTTCTTCTTGTTCTTGTTCAAGGGTTCTTTATTTTAATTTTGTTCCCTTTATTAAAAAAAAGTATATCCTCAAACTTTTTTTAATAAATATATATATTTTTTAAAACTAATCAAGTCAACTACATTATATTAAAATAATTTTCATACGTTCTCATTTTAAACTCGAGTTAAGTAAAAAATCATATTAATTAAGATGTTTCTTTTTTATTAATTTTTTTTAATTTTATTCTCATATTTTTTTAATAGTCAAGTAAATTGTTTAAAATCAACTCTACCATATTAAAACAGCTATCACATAATAATAGGTTAAATTAGAGGGTTTTAAAATTAATATAATAAGTTGGGATTAATAAAAATATTAAATAATACTTTATAATCTGTATAGTTTTTGTTATGTTTGAAAAAATATCTGATTCAACCCGATACATGGCATGAAATATTATCAAGTATAGCAGCTTTGCATTCCAACAAAGCTGCCTCATCCTCAACTATGAAATTATATAAACTTGAAGCCTCCTCGACATGGTCAAGTCATAGCAGCGACTCTCATGTAAAAAACCAACACGTAATTATAATTCAAACAATCTCATAAGGAAGTTTAAAATCCAAAATGGCAGCTATGTGATTAAACCCAATAATAATAAAAAAAAAAAAAGGGAATGAGTTTTGATCTTGGCCATGGAGTATTTTGTTTTTAATTTCTGATCAAATTGCCGTGGAGTTCATGAAAACTTTTGAAACGCCTCGTGCCTTGTTTATTTTATTATTATTATTATTTTAATTATTGATATTCGAACCAGTTACGCGTAGTATAACTAATTTCTGGATTTATTAAACACTCTGTAAGTTTAATAAACAAGTAAAACATTGCAAGGATGATAAACATGCACACCAAAACTCGAATCCAAGAAGTAAAAGCAAGCAAACCTTGTTAAGACCGCTGGGTCACAAGTCTCGGTGCATCTTATGTTATCATATAATATAACGCACTTGTAAATATTTTGTAGGCACCCTTTGACAATCCAACACGTAAACCTAAAAACTGTGGAGTCATAGTAATGAAGAGGAGGGATCACCGGCAAATGGCGCGCAGACG
>Ga0325405_1007230_pt1 | contig 11199 bp, 9 predicted proteins | sample PopdelMetagenome_21_FD_205663 | JGI IMG/M metagenome (GOLD analysis project Ga0325405, IMG submission 205663) | Populus deltoides microbial communities from Bellville, Georgia, United States - Xylem-Control-R2 | ecosystem: Host-associated > Plants > Phyllosphere > Stem > Wood/Secondary xylem...
TTTTTTTTTAATTATTAAACGCCAACCTAACCCACCTGTTCCACCCATTTCTATTTCCTTGCATAATAAAAGTTACAGGTAGACAAATAATTGCATAATCATTTCCGGTAAATGAATGCTCTGCCTTGAAAAAAAGAAAAATAAAACACACGAAACTTGAGTGTATATTCCCTTTCCTTCTTTTTTTATCCCCTCCAAGTAAAGAACAAACCCTAGAGGTATCTGTGCCTAATTCTGCCAGAATTGCACCTTTAAAGTTGGCTTTCAAATATCTACTGATATCCAATCGTACTATCTAGTATAAAAGTACGTAGGAAAAAAAGATGGTATACGAATTCAAAAATGTATGTGGGGAAAACATGCAGGGCAAAAATGTAACTTTATGGGGCATAGGCACATCCGTCCGCCAACAGCTATCTGACTGCATTATTTTAATATTATTTTGAACGTATTCTCTACTCAGGGGCTGAGAGAGAAAGGGAGCCCAAAAAAACAAAGAGAGACGTTAGCTCATGGCATGTGACGGTAACCTTTTGATCTTCAAAAATCAAATTTTGAAGTGAGACAAATAGTCCAGAAATATATAGAACAAGCCCCCCAAAACCATTCTGGTTGATTCTCTCTTTCTATTCTTGTAACCACTTGGTTTTACTGCAACTTAAAGATCATGACCCACCTCATAAACCCATGTAGTTGTAGCAACTAGCCAGTGAAGAAATGTTTTTGGTGGTTCTTACAAGTAGTTGAGTTTTTGGGTTTCGAAAAGTTCATTCCTTTAATTTTGTCGAGAATGGAAACAATGTTTAAGGGGAGTTGTGGTGGTGGAGGATTTGAGAGGAGGAGGAAAGATGAGTCTGAGTTACTGACCGAGTCTGGGACCGAGTCAAGAGAGAGTAGCAGCTCGACTTCTGAGAGTAGCTCAACTGAGGGAGTTAAGCCCGGGTGTGCTTCCCCATCTCCTTTGGGTTGGCCTATAAGGAAAGCTGGAGAGTGCAAGAGCTTGGTCTCTAGTGGAAATGGAAGTAAAGAGAAGAAAGCCCATTTGGAGGATTCAAAATTCAAAAAGCTAGGCTCAAAGCTTTCAGGTTGGTCTTGGTGTTTTTTCTTTTACCAGTCATAGATGGATGCCTCTTATGTTTGAAATAATTCATATTTCAAAATTGCTCCATTTTTTTTTCTTTTTTTGATTGTGGCATATGCCCCAACTTTATGATTATTGGTAAGTTGACGTTTTCTCCTTTTTTGGGGTGGATTTTGTTTAGAGATTGACATGATGAAGGAGAGGTTTGCAAAATTGTTGCTTGGTGAAGACATGTCAGGGTCTGGGAAAGGGGTTTGCACAGCTTTGGCTATATCAAATGCCATCACCAATTTGTGTGGTATGATCTCTTTCTCTTTCAATCTGTGTCGTGTCTATGGCAGCCTTGGCTCACAGTTCTGCAGTTTCATTTTAATTTGATCTTGGTTATACAATATGTAGGTACTATTTATGGGCAACTTTGGAGACTAGAGCCATTGCCTGAAGAGAAGAAATCAATGTGGAGAAGAGAGATGGAGTTGCTTCTTTGTGTTGGAGACCATATCGTGGAATTAATACCCTCATGGCAGACATTTCCTGATGGCAGTAAGCTTGAGGTAATTCTAATTATAGTCCCAAATTTGGAAATGTACCATGGGAATTTGCTCACAAGAACAAGGAAAGGATAAGAATATTAGAATAGAGCTTAATTAAGCATTTTGTCTGTTGGATTTTAGTTTGTCAACTGTTCTGATGTTAAACCAACGTACCATGACTGTAAGATATGCTTCCCTTTCCATAATTAGATAACTGATATTCGAACAGCGTATAGTTTGTAGCTTTAACTTTATTTTAAGATGTTATTCCCGAATTTGTAATTTTCTTACCCTTGTCAGACATTACCAATTGAAGAAAGATTAAGCTAGCTGAAGATCTTACGTAATTTGATTTACTTGTTTCAATTTCTTAAAATGATCATTCCACATTTTAGGATAGAATACTCGTAAAAAGGATAAGTGATAGAATTTATTCATTAGAAATCAACTTAGTTTTCCCTTTCTTTTGTTTGTCCTCAATGTAATTAGTTTCTGCATTTTGCAGGTTATGACTTGCAGGCCTCGATCCGATCTTTTTATCAATCTGCCAGCTCTGCGTAAACTAGACAATATGCTTCTTGTAAGATTTACCCTTATCTATTCCTTAATTCCTTGTTTTTTTTTCAAACATGATCATTTTGGAATCATTAGCCTGTCTCCTTCAATGACAGGAAGTTTTAGATAGTTTCGTAGACACGGAGTTTTGGTATGTTGATCAAGGGATTGTAGCCCCAGATGGAGATGGGTCAGCTTCTTTCCGTAAAACAATGCAGAGGCAAGAAGAAAAATGGTGGCTACCAGTCCCTCGTGTCCCTGCTGGTGGTCTCAGTGATGATACAAGAAAGCAGTTGAACCACACGCGTGAATGCACCAATCAGATACTGAAAGCTGCAATGGCAATCAACAGTGTCGCTTTAGCAGAAATGGATGTTCCTGACTCATACTTGGAAGCTCTCCCAAAGGTAAAATCCGGCAATGCAACAAAGTTTTTTGTTACATGCCTGAATCAAACCGTGCTTGATTTTTTTTCTTTTGTTATGTGATGAAATCAACACCATATCCACAATTTTCTCAATATTTCCTAATTATGCTTAACATTTTTGTATTGACATAATGAAGTTGGTGCAGATTTTATGTTTCTTCCTTGTATTGTAGGCAGTTTCTGAATTACAGTACATGTGTTTTTCATAGATTTTTAGCTGTAACAAGGGTATGTGACAGTCATTTAATTTATATTCAGAATGGGAGAGCTTGTTTGGGAGACCTTGTGTACCGGTATATTACTTCAGACCAGTTCTCCGCAGAGTGCCTGCTCGATTGCCTTGACCTGTCATCTGAACATGTTGCTTTAGAGATTGCAAACCGTGTGGAATCTTCAATTTATGTATGGCGTCGGAGAGCTCATTCAAAACCTCCACCCAATCCAAATCGCTCCACGACAAAGTCATCATGGGAGATGGTCAAGGACTTAATGGTTGACGGAGATAAGAGGGAATTGCTTGCAGAAAGAGCTGAAAGTCTCTTGCTTTCCTTGAAGCATAGGTTCCCTAATCTAACCCAGACCGCCTTAGATACCAGCAAAATTCAATTCAACAAGGTTTCTGTTCTCTCTCCTGCTCCATTATTTACTTTCAATCGCCCCATTGCCCTCCCTTTTTTCTATTTCCTAAATTCTTCATATCAGCTTGACTCGTTTTCAACTTTCAGGATGTTGGGAAATCAATTCTCGAGAGCTATTCAAGAGTTCTGGAGAGCTTGGCATTTAATATTGTAGCTCGTATTGACGACTTGGTATACGTTGATGACTTGACTAAACGTACGGACAATTTGTCTTCAGTTTCCACAGTTGCTGTGATTTCTCACAGGAAGGTTTCAAATCCCTTCTCCGTGCCAGTCTCAGGCACTCCATACAAAACAACGTTCAGTACACCGAGCTTTTCACCCGTGCCGCTTATAAGTCCTGCACGGGGTGAGAGAACTCCATTCCTCCACATTACCACCTCCTCCAACAGCAATAACAACAAGCCTCCTCGTCGTGGTTTTGGTGTGAAGAGGGTGCTGACAAACTATCTTGCTGTGGATTCAAAACCCAAGATCTGTGGCAATACAAATGTTGATTCAAAACCCAAGATCTGTGGTAATACAAATGAAGGATCGTGTCCAAACCCAAAGACAAATGGCAGAGAGGATTTGGGGCCGGAAAAGAACTCACCGACCCAAAAAAATGGGACTAAATTGCGTCAAAGTGCTCCCAAATATATTGTAACTTGACGAGATGCATTGAGATTAGGAAAATTGAAATACAGTTTGACAATTAGGATTGTTCATGCTAGAAAAACCTTCTTGATTGTAACCGATATTTGATATTTGTTGTTTAATCTTTTCTTCGAGTTCTTGGTGGGCTGTCATTGTTTATACCCTCATTTAAATCTCTCATTTCCTTTCTTCCGGTGAAATGAGGGATTTCCCGTTGACCTACAAGATACGGAGAAAAAAAGAACACCATCGGGGCATTCCGAGAATTGAACTCGGGACCTCTCGCACCCTAAGCGAGAATCATACCACTAGACCAAATGCCCAATTCGAAAAGCGACTAGTCAAGCTTTATAATACCTAATATACGTCTTCGACCTCAATTTCACACTGATCAAGAATTTTGCAAACACGTGATTTTTTTTCTGGCTAAATCGATGATAGCTGTGGCGGAGGCGGGGGCTGGCAGGGGCCCGGCCCCTGCAAGGAAATGTCTTTCTTAGCTATTTCTCAAAGATGTTTATAATTTTAATAATAAAATAATTAAAATTTTAGTTTTTTTTAAATAATGTTTTTAATTTAGCTCTTTTTAAAAAAAAATTTCTTAACTCCATCCCTGGATGATAGGTTTCATTGTGGTAATAAAGGGTGACAAATCTTAAACAAAGAATAGTAAAGATGTCACGGAGTGGGAACTCGATTTGAATGATCTTAGATCAACGCTAGTTTTGCCACAAGTTAGTTAAAGGATTTCCTGCTGTCTAGGTTTTAAAGTTAGAGTTTAATAAATCGTTTTTTTATTAAAATAAAAGTAGTCGATTAGGATTGGTGTTAACGCATAATGGATTATTGTTAGAAAATTGAAGCTCAATAAGTCACTGACTAAATGAAGTTTTATTTTTTAAAACAAAAGGTTATCTATTGTATAGTTTTTTTATTGGACAACATTTATTATTTTATAAATATATTGGAAATCCAGAGCACTTATGTATAATAAAAAACAATAAATTTCCTTTTAAATAAAAAATTTTCGTTTACTAAAATATGAAAAAGCAACCATTATTTTCCATTCATGGTGACCTGAGAGATCACGATGCATATATGATGAGTTTTGCAGCATTTCTTACAGGTCGATGACCTCAAGAGTTGGTTGCCAAAGGGAGAAATGAATACGATTAATTATGTAAATAAGTCATCGAAGCACAGCAATGTCGTTGTAGTATAGTGGTAAGTATTCCCGCCTGTCACGCGGGTGACCCGGGTTCGATCCCCGGCAACGGCGTTTGTTTTTTTTTTTTACTTTATATCCCTTGCAAAGAAAAGCACAAGACCCATCTCAATGACGACCAGCATCTACATCTCCGCTTTAGCAGTGAAACTAGTTATATTATGATTATTATCCGTGTGATGTCACCAATCAATGATTTGTATAAAAATTATCAAAAAAAAAAAATTAAAATTTAAAAATATTCAGGTTTTTTATAAAACTATATCCAAGAATATTGGGTGTAATTGTAATGCCTGATTCAAGAGTAATATTTAAAATATTAATAATAACATTAAACTTGTATGACTTAAGTTTAAGCGGGTCTGACTGCAATACCAAACCTAATAGTTTTAGATGTGAATCTGGCTGTAAGGTCGTGTAATAAAAGTGTATTAATTAAATATATTAATAAAAAAACAAAGAAAAAAAACCAAAAGGAAGAAAAAAATTAATGAAGTAAAAGAAAAAAAATTTGAATTAACTGAGTTAACCCTTCAAACCAGGTTAACCCATCAAACCTTAGATTCGTGTCGTTAAAGTTTGATAACTAAATAGAAAAAAAATTTGACAGGTTAACACAAAATTAACTGGGCTAACTCGTCAAATCAGGTTAATCCGTCAAACCCAGGATCTGTGTCATGAAAGTTTGATAATTAAATTAAACGAAAAAAATTAATTAAAAAGAAAAAAAACAAAAAGGTATCAGTTTTTTCACTGTGGACTCAATATGCAGTTTACAATTAAAGACATAAAAAAAAAAACTAAAAGCACGAGTCGATAACTAAATAGAAAAAATTTAATATTGATGAACTAAATTAAATAAAAAAATATTAAATAAAAAGAAACAATAAAAGAAAAAAAACTTATAAGAAGAAAAAAACTAATGAAGAAAACGGAAAAAAATCTAAATTAACTGGGTTAACCCTTACCTGAGATTCGTATCATGAAAGTCTGATAACTAAATAGAAAAAAATTTAATATCAACAAACTAAATAAAAAAAATTAATTAAATAAAAAAAAAGAAGGCATCAGCCTTTTCACCGTGGACTGCACTATGCAGTCCACAGTGAAAGGCATAAAAAAAAGCAAAAAAAATAAAATTAAAGGTTTCAGTATTTTTACTATGAACAACATATAATATTAAAATATGAAATCGAAAGAATAAAACTAATGAGGAAAAGGAAAAAAAATCTGAATCAACCGGGTTAATCCGTCAAATCAGGTTAACATGTCAAACCTAGAATTCGTGTCATGAAAGTATGATAAGTAAATAGAAAAAAGATTTATTATTAATGAAATAAATTTAAAAAATTAATTAAAAAAAAGCAAGAGAAAAAAAACCATTGGAAAACTGAAGCTCAATAAGTCACTGACTAAGAGCCCGTTTGGCTCTGCGGCTGCGGCTGTGTTTTATTTAAAATGCTGTCGCAACCGTTTGGTTAAATAAAAATGTGGCATACTGTTCACTGGGTCCCACCTTTTTTCTGCGTTGGAAACGCAGTATTTGCAAAGCATCTATTCCTTGTTTTTTTTGCACTGTTCACGTTAATTGCACTGTTCAATGAACAGTGAAATTAACATGAACAGTGCAAAGTGATGCACTGTTCATGTTAAAAATAGTGAACAGTGTAATTCTCTTGCACTGTTCACTTGCACTGCGTGAACTTTTTTTTTTAGATGTGTTAATTTAAAAAAAAAAACTAGTTTAGAGTGAATTTTATACATGATAATATTTTATCTAATTTTATTACACGCTAAAAAATTATGGAAACTGTAGTTTTTGTCAGATAAATTTTGTACGTAATGGAATTGTAGATAGTTTAATAGAATAATAAATTTTTTTATATATAAAGTATGATTTATTTCATAATGTTACCGTAATAGTTAAATCCGCAATATTTAAATTAAAAACCATCAATATTAATTTATATTTTTTTAAATTATTTTATAACTTCAATTTCAAAAACATTCTTAACCAAACACATTAAACTATTTTTTCTTCAACCTCAATTTCAACCACAGTTTTAACCAAACACCTATTTTTTCAAACCAACCACAACTAAAAGTACTTTTTATAAAATAATTTTTTTTAAATCACAACCACAACAACTACTGTAATACCAAACACACTTTAAATGAAGTTTTATTTTTTAAAACAAAAGGTTATCTATTGTATAGTTTTTTTATTGGACAACATTTATTATTTTATAAATATATTGGAAATCCAGAGCACTTATGTATAATAAAAAACAATAAATTTCCTTTTAAATAAAAAATTTTCGTTTACTAAAATATGAAAAAGCAACCATTATTTTCCATGCATGGTGACCTGAGAGATCACGATGCATAAATGATGAGTTTTGCAGCATTTCTTACAGGTCGATGACCTCAAGAGTTGGTTGCCAAAGGGAGAAATAAATAAGAATATTTAGTTAAATAAGTCATCGTAGAACAGCAATGTCGTTGTAGTATAGTGGTAAGTATTCCCGCCTGTCACGCGGGTGACCCGGGTTCGATCCCCGGCAACGGCGCTTTTTTTTATTTTATACCCCTTGCAAAGAAAAGCTCAAGACCCATCTCAACGACGACCAGCATCTACATCTCCGCTTTAGTAGTGAAGTTGTTGGAATTATTGTTTTTTTGAAGTTATATTAAATTAATTGTTTTAAAATTAATTTTTATATTAATACATTAAAATATAAAAAATATTATTTTAAAATAAAAATTTTAAATGTTTTCAAAAAAAAAACTTTTAAAATTCAAAAAGCAGGCTGTAATCTTAAATGTTAACTCTCTCTTCAGTCTCGCCGTCTTCGTTGGCCTAGTGTGGAACCCAACTGACCCCATCTCCTGCTCTCCGAGCCCCAAAATCGCAGAAGACTTTATCGCTTTCCACGTCTACTCATTCAGCTCCTTTCTCTCCTATAGCCTAGCGCTCTCGCTCTTAAACAAGCTATTAGGATCGCTAAAACTTCGAGTCACAATCATGGAAATTATTTGCAGATGGCGGAGCCTTTGTTAGCGCACGTGAATAAGAATTTGGTTCGGGTTTTGGGTCGGTTAGTGGGTGCGTGTTTCTGATGTTGGGCACTTGTTAATGTTATTCAGTTGAAGCTTGGGGTTTTGGGTTGTGGAGGCGGACATAGTCTTGTTTTTTTGGCTCTTTTGGGTTATGTTTCCATTGTTTTGTGCGCTTTTACTCGCTAGTTATGTTAATGTCGTATCTGACTTTGTATGATTTGTTTCAGAGGGTAATTGTAACGAATGAAGTGAAAAATTGAAGTGTTTCCTTCTTCCATTTTGCAGGTCTCCGATATGTAGTTCATTCATGTGCAAGTTGGTTTTTATTAATGGACTTGGGAAGTGATTTTATTATATTTTGATGACTTGTATTATATAGGTTTATATTATTTGTAGGGCAATCCTATTTCTCTTAAAATATTCATCATGAATTATTTTGTCTTGATATCTAAAAAATATTTTTAAATGTTATGATATTTCAAAATATCCAAGTAGTCTATGAAAGTTAGATAATCTTCTATTTAGTTGTTTTAACAATCTTATTTATTTTTTTTTAGTCAAGTTGATTGATAGCTTATACTTGTTGTTTGGTAGACTAAGATGGCTTGTGGTTAATACCTGTAAAAAATCCTTTTTAGTGGAGATGATGACTCTTCGATGCTTCAATAAATATTTTTTTTGAGAGAAAATCCAATAATATTCTAGACAAGGATGTTCTGAAAATATATTTGCAGTTGAGAATAAAGATTGTGAACCTTTATTCTAAAGATCTGATGATATATTTATAGTTCATGAGTCATGTTCTTTTGTGAAAAGGAGGCTAAGAAGTGTAATTTTTCTCTTGCGATATTTTGAGTTGCATTCTACTAAAAATAATATGTATTAGATCAGTATAAAATACAGAGGGACTTGCATGAGGTCTTAGAAAAGTTCCTTAGCGAGTGTTAAGCTCGGACAAGGTGCCCGGGCTCATTAGAGGTGATAATGCGTTCGGGCACACTGCATGGACCCAAACATGTCAGGCTCGACGTGAAAGCCCAAACCCATGAGAGGTGAAAGTGGGCGCAGGCGTGCTACCTGGATCCAAACACACTAAGCTTAGGTGTATTAGAGATGAGCAATGAGTCCAGATGCGCTGCCTGAACCTGAGCATGTTGGGTTTAGGGTGCGCTCTAGAGCCCGAGTATGTTAGGCTCGGGTGTAGAAGCTCGAGTACGTTAGGCTCAGATGTAGAAGCCCGAGCTCACTGGCATGCTGGGGTGCACGCCGAGCACCAAAGATGTTGGGCATGTCATGCCCACGTTGGGCGTGCGCCTTGCAAGGGTTCGAGCTTCTTGCCCGAGCCCAGGCTCCTTGTGTGATGGGCTCGGGATACCAAACCAGAGCTCAAGGAGTGTTCTTGTTATGCCTATTTTGAGAGAATATTTGGGTCTATTTTGGAGGGATTTTTAGATTCATTTTATTTGTATCAATCAAAGTGGATATTTTGGGATAAACAGGGCCAATCTTGTTTGTATTTAGTTTAGCACTAGTTACATGCCCCGCGCGATGCCGCGGGTCAAATATTTTTTGCATTTTTAAAAAAGTCAAGATCTAAAAGTGTTAGGTTTTTTTGCAAAGTTATACCCAAGAGTCTTAGGTTTGGTTGCAACGTTTGACCCAAAAGTAATATTTATAATATTAATAATAACATTAAACTTGGGTTAACCCTTAACATAAAAGTGTCTGGACTGCAATACCAGACCCAATAGCATTGGACGTGTGTCTAATTGCAAGATCGTGTCATAAAAGTGTAATAATTAAATATATTAGTTAAAAAGAAAAAAACCAACAGGAAGAAAAAAACTAATGAAGAAAACGAAAAAAAATATGAATTAACTGTGTTAATCCTTCAAATCATGTTAACCCGCCATATCTTGAATTCGCATTGTGAAAGTTTGACAATTAAAAAGAAAAAAGCAAATTAATGGGTTAACCCAGAATTAACTGGGCTAACTTGTCCAACCAGGTTGACCTGTCAAATTCGGAATCCGTGTCATGAAAGTTTGATAACTAAATAGAAATAAATTTAACATTAACAATTTAAATTAAACAAAAAAAATTAATTAAAAAAACAAAAGGTATAAGCCTTTTCACTATGGACTGCACTGTGCAGTCCACAGTCAAAGGTATAAAAACAACAAAAAAACGAAAATAAAAACTAAAGGCATCAGTCGAGAGCTATTTAGAAAAAAATTTAATATTAATAAACTAAATTAATTAAAAAGAAAAAATAAAAGAAAAAAAACCTCTAAGAGGAAAAAAAAACTAAATAGAAAGAAATTTAACATTAACAAACTAAACTAAATGAAAAAAAAATTAAAAAGAAAAAAACAAAAAACAATTACAGGTTAACTCTTCAAATTAGGTTAACCCGTTAAACCCGGGATTCATGTCATGAATGTCTGGTAACTAAATAAAAAAAAGTGAAAGTTAAGAAACTGAACTAAACAAAAAAAAATTAATTAAAACGAAAAAAATCCGAGTTAACTCGTCAAACCATGTTAACCCGTTAAACCCAGGATCTGTGTCATGAAAGTCTGATAACTAAATAAAAAAAATAACATTAACAAACTAAATTAAACAAAAACAATTTATGAAAATAAAAAAAAAATTGACGGTCAACCCATAATTAACTGGGTTCACCCGTGAAACCAGGTTAACCCATGAAACTCGGGATATGTGTCATGAAAGTTTGATAACTAAATAGAAAAAAAAATTAGTATTAACAAACTAAACTAAATGAAAAAAATTAATTAAAAAGCAAAAAAAAAAATTCTTGGTTAACTTGTCAAACCAGGTTAACCCGTTAAATCCGGAAAACGTGTCATGAAAGTTTGATAACTAAATAAAAAAATTTAATATTAATAAACTAAATTAAATTAAACAAAAAAATTTGTTAAAAGAAAAAAACAAAGAAATAAGCAAAAAAATAATCCCGAAAGGCATAAAAAAGCTAAAAAAATGAGACAACTTAAAAAAAAACATAAAGCATAAGTGTTTTA
>Ga0325405_1007231_pt1 | contig 11199 bp, 6 predicted proteins | sample PopdelMetagenome_21_FD_205663 | JGI IMG/M metagenome (GOLD analysis project Ga0325405, IMG submission 205663) | Populus deltoides microbial communities from Bellville, Georgia, United States - Xylem-Control-R2 | ecosystem: Host-associated > Plants > Phyllosphere > Stem > Wood/Secondary xylem...
AACAAAACATATTTCCAAAAACAATAGCTTGCACGGTACAAAATGCTGTAAGGTAGAAGATATGAAGGCAAGCTTAATGACTAGTTATTAGAGTGTCCCGCCATGCTAGTAATGTTCTCTTGAGCTAACCCGTGATGATGCCTTTTCAGGTGATCCCTATAACATCACTTTATTTGAACGTTTTAATTCACGTCAGGCTATCACTTAGAAAGGTAAAATCAGCCATGATGCAATGATGGTTCTGGTTTGCATAATTAGTTTTGCTTTTCATTTTACGACCATGCTGCTGCTTGCTTGTGCATCATGTGGTTTGGATCAGTAAAACTGTGTAAATGGGTGTTAAAATTCTCAGCTTATGATTCACAAGGGATTCCCCTAGCTTTAATCTTCTTCTTTTTTCATTATAATCTCATGTGCTGATCTTAGAGGATGGTGTGACAGATTTGATATCAAATGGAATGAGGACACACACAAGTGAACTTCACTTCAGGAGAGCATATGGAGATCCTAACTAGCCATTTACTTTGGTTCAATTGTTCTACTTCTTTTAATGGTTCTACCTTTGTTTGCCCTTAATCTTGAAGTTATGTTGCTGTGATTATCACATATCAGGCATGTAATTCCATCGATTTCTATCCAGAATCTTCTGGCTCTTCCAAAACTTCCTATCTCCAAGCATGTCGATAAACTTCCTCTTGGCTTCTGCTAGATCTTGCTATTTTTCTTCTGGGTATCTAAAACGATCTTTACATCATATTACTCCATTTTTCTCATCTGAAATGGTAGCTAATGCTATTGTTGTGATCATAAGTCATAACCCAATGTTCTTATGCTGCCCCACAATTGATTGCCCTTCCCGAACTCTCTTGTTGATTTCAATTCTGCTCTCTCTGCCTACGGAAATAATGTCATCTTTGTACAATGCTGATGCGCAAATATGAACTCCTGGTATCGACTATTGTACTCATGTTCTGTTGTTACTTGCACTATTGCCCTATCCAAGTTCCACAGCTGCTTATTTTGATATATGCAAATTGATTTGATACAATGACTTCTGTTAGAAATCTTACTTGTACTACCTGAATTCTTAAAGCGGGTTTCTTCTATAGTTAATCTGCCTTCCTTTCCTTCTGCAACCTGCACATTCCACTGTATTTCTTGCTTCATAGGCTATTTCTTCTTTTTGTCTATTGGATGATTGCTGCTGCTTCACTGTTGAAACCATTGTATCTATAACCTACTCTCTAGATACTGAAGGGGGGCTTCTACTTTTTTATTTTGATAATATATACAAATCTTGGCTTATGAAAAAAAAAATACATTTAGAATTTCAATTTCTGACCTTTTACGGAGGTAGTTCTTATCATATATGGAATACTTTGTGTTTCAATTTTTTGTCATGCTTTTAGATGCCTGATTTTGTTTTTTTCTAGATGTTAAATTGTCTTCAGTGTTGCTGACTTATTTTTCTCTTGCTAATTCTTTGGGAGAAGAGTGGGACATATCATGGTATAAATATAAGATTTGACTATTCTAAAATTTTCATTGCAGGTTGAGGAGTAACCGAGTCAACTCAACCTTTAATTTAAAAAAGTAAACCAAAATAATATTGTTTTGATAAAAGAAAGTTTTTACATTTATAAGAAAAGATATATTCTAAGTCAGCGGCTCGCGGTTCACCAGATTGACCAACTTGTAAAGTTCTTACAAGATTGTGTCAGTTATGTAGAGGTACAAGAATTGAAGTTGAAGGACAACAGATTGAATTCGGCATGGTCCAAGAAATGCAGCATGTGTTCTGTAAACAAAGTTCTTTTGCTTCCTTTTTTTTTTTTCTTCTTCTATATTTTCTTTCTGAAATGTATCTTTTGAGCTCATTAATTAGTGAGAGGGATGATTGCCACGTTGCCACCAATGCAGAGGAAATATAGTAACTCGAGAAAAGAAGGCAATGGAGGTGCATGTCGAGAAGGGGATGCAACATGGCCAGAAAATAGTTCTTGAAGGTCAAGTTGATAGAACTACAGGTACAGTCAGATTGCATTTCTGAAATTGGGCATTCTCTCCTCTCCTAAAACATCTGGGAAATGAGAAGAAAGGATGGGGAGGAGCCGATTGGGCATGTTCCCATTTCAGTCATCTTCAACTCCAACGAGGCAAATAGCACCAGCATGGCGTATTTCAAGGTCCCAGCAATTGAAAAGCATAAGCACAGCAGCAATGCAGACGCATGAACAGGCCAACAGAGCAGGCCCATCATACAAGCCCAGCCATTCATCGTCTCCATTACAAAAATTGATCAGAACCAGGGAGGTCTGTTATTGTCCCGTTGCCTTGCATTTTCAAAAGGAGGAGCATTTATTATGCGCAAAACGAAAATGGAAGCAAGTACACTTGTTTTGTTTATTAGCTAGGACAGGCAAATTTATATTTTACAAGAACCCGTCAAAAAAATAGACAACAAGATAACCAAAGCTCTCCCACCACAAAAAAAAAAAAGAATACAAATAGTTTAAGCAGCTACGAGACCATAATGTAATTCAGGTGGCTAAAGAGAAGAAGTGCCACCAAGGCCATGATGCAAGAGATTATGAGCAATGTGATCCCTTGCCTGTATTGCACTAGCGGATCTAAGACTATTCTCAGGGATCATAACATCGTCGAAAAGATCAAACTTCAGCTCTGGACCCATCTCCTCGTTTCTCATCTCACAAATGTTATGCAGCACACAACAAGCTCCAAGAACCGCAGGCAAGTCCTGGAGCTTAACTTCAGTTCTTTTTTGCAAGCATGACCACCTCCCTTTCAATCTAGCAAATGCCTCTTTAGAGACCCTTTGAATTTCCCCAATCTTCTCATTGAAAGTATGTTGTGTCCATGTCAGATTTTGGTGTGTGTAAGGCACCAGAACCCAATCCATCAAAGGGAGTCCGGAATTCCCAACTAGCCAGACATTCTTCAAATCCCCTCTACTAGCCCTCTTAAACAAAGCAGACTCCTCCAACACTTTATCATCGGGCATTGAACCAGGATAACCAATGCAAACATCAGTGAAAACACCTTTAGGATCCACAACTCCCTGAACTGTCATAGAATACGATGTCTTCTGATGCCTCTCAGTATGCCTCCTGTTGTAATAAGCTGACACGTTAACCTTCGGAGCAACAATTGGTACGTGAGTAGTGTACACTGATCCACCAACATTAGGTACCCCTGACATTGATTCAAACTCTCCCTTGATCATCTTCATTTTCTCCTCATCAGGCCATTGAACGAACTTCTGCATCAAGACATTCTTTATGGCGGAGCAAACTTCCAGAACCAGCTTGTGACAAGTAGAGATCCCCAATCCAAACCGCTTGGACACAAGCCTTAAAGGCTCACCGGTAGCGAGCCTCCAGATACAAACAGCAATGCGTTGGCGAACCGGAATGGCATCACGCAACATAGTGTTTTTCTTGGTCACGGCAGAATCCAACTCCATGCAAATCAAATCAAACGTGGCCTTGCTCATCCGAAATGCCTTTCGGAACTCCTCATCAGGAAAATCAGGGTGGTTACACTTGTCCCACCAATCCTTTGACCTATCCTTCACCCATAAACGCCGATGTTGTTGCTGCTGGCCTGACCCTCCTCCTCCCGGCCCACTTGAAGCCAGTGCAGTTTCAGTTACAGCCGCGGCAGTCGCAACCTCAGAAGCAGCACGGCGAGCACGTTTAGTTCTTGTATGATCCATCTCGTCTAGATCGGAAAAATTGGCCTCCAGGTCAGAGCGGTAGTCATTCATTGCTACAACTTTTTGCTTATGATTCCAATCGAGAGCAGCCTTGTCTAGTTGCGACTCAATGGCCCACTGCTGGTATTCTTGCTTTTCCTCCTCATCCAATAAAATAAGAGAGCTGAGGATGTCGCTCATTACTGAATTATTATTGCTGCTCTTGATTTTCTTCCATCCACTTTCATCCTCCTCGCCATCCTTTCTTCGCCTCTTTAAATGAGCGTTGCTGTTGGTTGCCAAGGTGTTGCTGTCAATGTCTTGGAAGAGACTGTACAAATGTGAAATCTCTTCTTGATTAAGAAATGGGAAAGGCGATATTTCCATAACAAACAAGAGATGGTGCGAGAAATAAAGATTAGATAGTGTTTGATTCAATGCTTGACCGATAGAGAGAAGAGAGATGTGAATTCAGATGTTTTCAGACTGGGATCCAGGGATTATTTGTAGTGGAGGGTGGACGGTGAGCGTGTGAACGCGGTGACAGATGCTTTTGACGGAGACTTGACTTTTGGATTTGTTTATGCTGTTAAGTTTTTACGCGTTAGAGGGCGGGCTGGTGGCCGTTTGGGTGCGTTGATGGATTTAGAATTTTCAATGTTCTAAGGAATAGCAAAGGAAAACGTTGGGAAATAAGAGGATGGTTTGTGGAAGTTTCGTCGCTTGTCCTTGATGGGTTAAAACCTCCCTCCTCCAGCCCAGTCTATGGCATGGCCGAATGCTTGTAGCCCATTAGATTGGCATGGCCCAGTATATAGCAAGGCCTCTGAGGAATAGGAAAGGCTTTTATCCTTAAAATAATATCATTTTTAATAAAAATAATTTATTTGGATTGAATCATTAATTCAGGTTTAGATTTTTTCCGAGTTAGTTCCCGAAGGAACTTGACAATTCTGATTGTTGGTTGGAAACCGTCAAATCAAAAGGCTTTTTAAAAAAAAAACTATAAGCACTTTTAGGTCTTTAGCTCCTGTTTAGTAATACATTTTACTTAAAAATATATTAATTTAATATTATTTTAGTGATTTTATTAATTTTGATATACTAATATTAAAAATTATATATATATATATATATATATATATATATATATATATATATATATATATAAACACCACACGCTTCGGTATCAATAATGATGATTGCAACAGCAAAGGATAGGGAAGCATCTTGATGAATACACATGAAGAGATAACCCCTCAATTGACTTATCATGTTCATGGCATGTGACTGTGTTTTAACTTATATTTTTTAAAATGAAATTGTGATTGTTTTTTAAAATATTTTTTATTTGAAAATATATTAAAATTATATTTTTAAAAAAATTATTTTTAATATTAAAATATTAAAAAATATTAATTTAAAATAAAAAAATTAATTTTTTAAAAATATTTTTAAAACATAAAAACAAGAAATTTTAAATAGCTATGTACTTATCTTTACAATTGTTAGCCCTTTCCCCGTACCATACATATTTTTAATTTGATGAAACTAATTAATTAACTTCCTTGCTTCTTAAATTATATATTTCTTCCGTGCATTTTAATTAATATTTTTTTAAAGAAAAGATAGAGCTCAAGGAGAAATAGGTGACGTGGTAAAGTTTTATTAGAAAAAAAAAGTCATTTTTTGAATTTAAAAAAAAAAGCATGGTCGATATTGGTCAAAGGTCCGTGCAATTATTGTTAATATTAGTAGGGATTGATTATTTATTTTTGATGATTTAGAGGGATCAAATTATAATTACTTGGAGAAAAGTTTTTTTTTTTTTGAGTTGTTTTGTTTTATGGAAGTAAATTATGAATCGTGTATGAAATTAAACCACAAAAAATAGTAAAAAAATTAAATTTAAACCCCTCGCCAAAAGTCCAAAACCCTGCTTAAACCCAAAGACCTAATCATTTATGAGCTTCTAGAGAGCGAGAGAAGCCACATCGTATTTGCCACGATGAGAAGAGTAAACCAACTAGCCACCCTGAGCCGAGCCTTTTCCGGCGCGGCCTCTCATCAGCGGCTGGTTCAAGGAGCAGCAATGATAAGCACATACGCAGCTTCAAATTCTCAGTGTTTCGCATCAAGAATCGCTGAAAGTTTTAGGATATCAAATCCCTCCGTCGCCCGCGGTGTTACTGGGACTATGTTTTTCTCTGTTGCGGCTTCCTCTCTAGCCCAAGAGGCGCAAGCTAAGGAAGCGCCGCCGGTGGAGAAGTTGATGCCGAAGGACGTCGTTCTTTACCAGTACGAAGCTTGCCCTTTCTGCAACAAGGTGAAAGGTACTCTATTTTTTTGCTATGTTCTATAATTGGTTTTGCAATTGGAGAATTTGGAAAATCGTTTGCCTTGTTTCGTTTTCCTAGCAAAATGAATTAAAGTTTTGAGCTTTTAGCTTACATTAAGAAAATGGGAAAATTCTCTAGAACATGAAGGTGTTGAAAATTTGAGTTCTTTTCATTTTCCTCTTTAGTTCTGATTTTTCCAGGTTTTTCACTAAAAATTAGGTCTGATTCATTGATGGGAATTACTGAGGATAAACGATTTGATACACTATCCAATTTCCAGTTCTATTCAGCCAAATTTGTCAGGTAGGGATGAATTTGTAGGGGGTGTCTGGAGTGTGGTACAGTGGTATTGGTTTTTCTTGTTTTTCGCTTCTAAATATATTAAAAAAATTATTTTTAATATCAATACACTAAAATAATTCAAAAACATAAAAAACAATAATTTTAAATAAAAAAATTAATTTTAGCCGATTTTGTTTGGATCAAACTTCCGAACAGGGGCTTAATGTGGTAAAATTGAGTACTATAAGGGTGCGTTAGTCATTGTAGTCCGTTGAGGTTGAAATTGCATTTTACCACAACCATAATTTTTTAAAAGTGTTGGTTAATTAATACAAACCATAGTTTTGGATAGTCCTAATGAAAAAACTCTTTCTTAAACCTATTTTTTCAAACCACAGCTACAAAAGCTAATGCAATGTTAAACACACACTAAAACTTGCTTTTATTGGTTTATTTTGCAATAGATATACTAAAAGGCTTTTGTTGGGGTGAAGTATTTTTCCTTCTTACAGACAATGGATTTCTATGAAACGAATGCATATAGCTGAACTCCTGTGGAGGTAATTGAGTATACTTAAGACAGTTTTTTGCCATGATTAGTAGCTTATTGAGTAAGATGAATGCAAGTTCAAAAGGTTTACAGGGTAGTTATTTTCTGTCCTGACGCAGGTAATAGAGTTGGTTTAAGGGTTTAGGCAGAGCTGTTAAGTTCTGTATCCTTAATTATTATCTACACTGTGTACATGGTTTCTTAACTTTGTTTGCTTTTTCTTCTCTCAGCGTTTTTGGATTACTACAATATACCATACAAAGTTGTGGAAGTCAACCCCATCAACAAAAAGGAGATCAAGTGGTCTGATTACAAAAAGGTGCCTATACTGAAAATTGATGGAGAACAGATGGTTGATTCTTCAGGTCACTGGGCATTTCCTTGCCAATTACTATTTTTTTTCCTAGAATGCCTATGGTTAAACTGCTCAGTCTTTGTGTGGTGCATGTCAGAGAAAACAAGCACCAAATTTGTGCCATATTTATTTTTACTATAACTGTAAACTTATATGTTTTATTTATACGCTTACAGATATAGTTGATAAATTGTTTCAAAGGATACATCCAGACAATTCTGTCACAGACAGTGATGAAGAAAGGCAATGGCGTGGGTATGGTTGCGTTTCCCACACTTAACTTTTTAGGCAATTACTGGCTTAAAATATACCTAAATGAGAATTGACTATATATACAAGTTATTTTCTCAGTGCTATGGTACCTTGTCTGTACAAATTGCTTGTTGCCATATTTTCAAACATTCTAGTATTATTACATGTTTTCGTTTGTTGCCACGCTTTGCTTTGGCAAACAATCTCTTGAAACTGATATTCCAAATGTAGGTGGGTGGACAATCACTTGGTGCATGTTTTGTCACCAAACATATATCGATCAGTTTCTGAAGCTCTTGAATCATTTGACTATATCACCACCCATGGTAGGATAGCAGGCTAATCTCATTATAGCTCTTCACTTGATCCATCTCGATAATGTTTCATTTGGTTAAGTTCTTACATCATTTTGTTATGAATCCTTAGTTTAGCTAACTGATTCTCTCTTATGATGCTTTCAACAAATCCAGGCAATTTCAGCTTCACGGAGAGGTTGGTAGCCAAGTATGCCGGTGCTACAGCAATGTACTTTGTGTCAAAGAAGCTGAAGAAGAGACATAACATTACTGATGAACGTGCAGCCTTGTATGGTGCTGCAGAGACATGGGTGGATGCTTTGAAAGGTCGCCAATATCTTGGTCAGTGTTTCTTTTTTCATCAATGGTGATCTTGCTCGGCATTCTAATTTGTTACAAAGTGAGATTTTTCTCCGGTGAGAACCTTTGATTGGTCTGTTGTATTTCTTCTTAACAGGTGGCTTGAAACCTAACCTAGCTGATCTTGCTGTTTTCGGCGTCCTAAGGCCCATCCGATACTTGAAGTCTGGTAAAGATATGGTGGAGCATACCCGTATCGGTGAGTGGTACTCTCGAATGGAAAACGCAGTCGGCGAGCCTAGTAGAATAAAGGCATAGCAGATGGTTGGTTTTATTCATTGAATGAATGATGTCCGACCTTAGGGGCGCATATGGGAGTTAAATGAGATAAAATAAATACACAAAGAATTGGTTTTACTGCTCGTTAAAAAATTGCAGATCTTGAACCGTATCATTATGTTATGGATATGGGAAAATAAATTTGCCATTCTCGGTGATCATCGTCGTGGTAGTTCGCTTGACATTCATCCATCAAGCAAGAGGCATATACTATCATGAAGGAAGTATTTTGTTTCATTCAAAAAAAACTAAGCTTTGTAACCTTTTTACTATTGAAGATGCACTATTTACTCTCTTATTCTTATATATCATTGTTGATTGTAATTTGATTTTTAAATTATCATTTTGCATAATTGAGCTTTTTTAAGCTCAAATTGGCATTTAATTGTATTTTTTTTAAGAGATGATTGGGTTTAAAGACATAAAATCAAAGTGAAAAAAACTGAAAAATAAGATGTAACTTTGAATTTTACATAAAAAAATTATTTTGGTTTTTTATTTTTTTTATATAGGTGATCAGGTTTTTTAGTCGTTAAAAATTTAATTTTAATATTAAAAAAAAAAATTTCTATATATTTTTTTTTTAATTCAAGAGGAGAGGACTAAAAGCTTATGGTGGTGATAAGACTAGTGTGTTTGGAAGTTATGTATCATATTATGGATTTGGGTTATTGGTTAGATTTTATTTGTTTTTATGTTTTAAAATTTTTAAAATTTTTTTTAAATAGTTTTGATATATTATTATTAAAAAAAAATCTCAGATCAGATTCATGCAATATTTTGGATAATTTAATTAAATTACCCACGCTAATCCTGACTACCAGTTGGGCCGGCGTTTCTGTTAAGGCCTTAACGATACTCTGAAGAACCCGTACACTCCAGCTTTTCACCTTGGTCAGTCAACTTTCCAGTTCGACATCATTGAGTGCTTTTGCAGCTAAACACCGTTTAGGCAGGCAACTGTAATCACAGAAAAAGCTTTGCCTTTGCGTGTAAAAGGGTGAGCCAAAGGCCTCACACACCATTCTATTCATCGGTTAAAACCTGCCATCTGGCTCTTTACAAAAATTTACAGAGCCTTGAGCTGCCTGTGCTATCTGAACGCTCTCTCATAATTACCTTGTCGATGCAGTAATAATCAAGGGAAGGCCAGAATTGATTCTCGGTAAGAAAACCGAGAAACAAGAATCCTGGCAATTAACTGTTCGTTATCTTAGTGGCATCATCACAGCTATTATTCTCCTCGAGAGTTATTGTAACGGACAACTCATGCACGTAGCTCCAATCTTGCACACCTCACGGAGTTATATTACCTGTTATCATGTCATTGGTGATGGCCATGGTTTGTTTTTGTGTTTAAATAATTTTTTTGCATGTTTTTAAAAAATGTCTAGTTTTTAAAAATTATTAAATTTATATTTTTTTAGTACTATTCAATGATTTTTATGAACCGATATAAGAAATTAAAAACATATAAGATAAAATTATTTTAATATATTTTCAAATAAAAAATAATTTTAATCAAAACACTTAATGTATTTCTAGAATTTTCAAATCATGGTTGGTTTTATATTTATAAAATCCAATTCATGTATCTATTTTTTTATAATTTTAAAAAAAATCACGATAATTTTGTCTTAAAAAAAAGATTGGATCTTTTAGACGACCCTGCCAAACCAAATCTTAGATTAGTAAGTCACATCATTGAGGCAAAATGCACAACTAAGCATGTTTTTATTTTTATCCTAAAAAAGAGCGTGTTTTATTTACTTACATAATTAATGCACGTTAACAAATAAAAAAAATGCTTTTATTTATTTTTTTCATAATTAACTCGTTTTTATTTGTAATTATTAAGATCTGTATGTTATCCATTTACAAGAAGATTTTATAATAAAAGATAAGGTTACAGTATACATTCAAATAAATTAAGAGAATTCTTGAATCATAATTCATAATTTTTATTATTATTCACTGTAATCGTATAAAAGGATTAGGGATATCTAATACATTATTACTAATTAAAACATGTTTATGATTAATTAATTAACGGGCTCAGAAAATATTTAATGTAATGCCTGATGCTAAAAAATGTATTTATAAGATTACTGGAAAAAGGTAATAATCTAAATCGACTTGAATTTTTACTTCAAATTAATATATTTTTGATGTTTTTAAATCATTTCAATATGCTGATATTAAAAATAATTTTTTAAAAATAAAAAATATTATTTTGATGCATTTTCAAATAAAAAAGCACATTAAAAAGTAACCACAACCATACTTTCAAACATTAAGCCAGCATGGAGAATTGTTTTTGGCATCAAGTATTTTTTAAAAATATTTTTTTATTAAAAATATATGAAAATAATATTTTTATTTTTATTTTTTATATTAACACATCAAGAACATCAAAAATTATTTTTTTAAAAATATTTTGATGTTTTTTCTACACGAAAAACAATTTAAAAAATTCTTTGAAAAAATAGAAGTTAGCACCATGAAAAAAGGCACTAAAAATGAAATCTTATCCTAAAAAAAAATCGAGAAGCAAATAATGGAATCTGGGGTTTATATGCTACCATGCAGCCCCTAGCTGAGAAACTCATATCAAAACTCTCTACTAGTCACGCGTACAGTAATCCTGCTTTAGAAATTTTGTCGTCTAAAAGTGATTTACTACTTACATACCACAAAAATACAGATATGTTATAAGTTAATGATAGCATTCATGCTATATAAATTAAATGAATGCAAGAAAACTGAGAATT
>Ga0325405_1007237_pt1 | contig 11196 bp, 7 predicted proteins | sample PopdelMetagenome_21_FD_205663 | JGI IMG/M metagenome (GOLD analysis project Ga0325405, IMG submission 205663) | Populus deltoides microbial communities from Bellville, Georgia, United States - Xylem-Control-R2 | ecosystem: Host-associated > Plants > Phyllosphere > Stem > Wood/Secondary xylem...
CGTTTGGTTTGGAACTTGAAGGAGGTGAGCCATTTGAGAAAAGTGGCAAATGTAAAAACGCAACGATGGAACTGCAGAAACAAAGGATCACTAACGTTGACAATACTTTTTTATTCTTTTTTTTTTCTGGTGAATATAATATAATTAAGATGGCGAATGGAAAGATCGAGTGAGTTTATTTATTTTAATATCTAATTATAACACTTCCTAGGAAGAGTACTAATATTAATATTCTACTAATTAAAAAGTGTCTGGATAGTTCATGCATTTATGCTTATTACGAAGAATTGATCATAACAGAAGTGTATGGCACTTTCTTTTCAAATGAACAAAAATAAAAAGGATCTTTTTGTAAAGACCCATTGATTTCTAAACAATAGCTTCATCTCTATGCGTTATTAAACAAAAAAACAATATCTTCATGTCTAGTACAACTCTCACTCAGCGAAAAAACTTTTGAGGGAACTACACGCGCACTATCCATGTCTGTGCAGCTCTCACTCAGCGGAAAAACTTTTGAGGGAGCTACACGCGCACTGTCCAAGTCTTCTCTCCTTGGTGCAGCTCTCAGTCAGCGGAAAAACTTTTGAGGGAGCTACACGCGCACTGTCCAAGTCTTCTCTCCTTGGTGCAGCTCTCAGTCAGCGGAAAAACTTTTGAGTTCACTCAGCGGAAAAACTTTTGAGGGAGCTACACGCGCACTGTCCAAGTCTTCTCTCCTTGGTGTCCAAGTCTTCTCTCCTTGGTGCAGCTCTCTTTTGAGGGAGCTACACGCGCACTGTCCAAGTCTTCTCAGCTCTCACTCAGCGGAAAAACTTTTGAGGGAGCTACACGCGCACTGTCCAAGTCTTCTCTCCTTGGTGCAGCTCTCTTTTGAGGGAGCTACACGCGCACTGTCCAAGTCTTCTCAGCTCTCACTCAGCGGAAAAACTTTTGAGGGAGCTACACGCGCACTATCCAAGTCTTCTCTCAAAGACATCATTCCCTCGAGAGTTATAAATTCTCGCTCGTATCATTAATATTAATATTCTACTAATTATAAAACACCCTAATTAAAAAGTGGCTGGATAGTTCATGCATTTATGCTTATTACGAAGAATTGATCATAACAGAAGTGTATGGCACTTTCTTTTCAAATGAACAAAAATAAAAGAATCTTTTTGTAAACTAATCAAATGACCTGCCACGTCAAACAAAAATAATAATACATGGTATGTTTTCTATGGAAGGAAAAATACAAGTTGTTTTTCCCCGTGTACGGATTGTAATTAATCCATAATCGGTGCACAATGAATGATTTAATTAATAACTAACTTCAGGTTTTTTTTAAAAAAAATTATTTTTAATAAAGTGAAGGGCAATTGAAGCACAAAAATAAATACTTTCACCCACGATAATCAACTATTTTTCAGTAAAAGTAATGATGTAACTAGAACCCTAAATCTTTCTTATTAAGGCAAGGGCCAAGGCCCCCTCTTTGAGATTTCTTTTTTTTTTTTTGGGGTTCATAAGAGAGAAAAGCTTTAGAGAATCATCAACCCATACATATATACTTGCGATATAACTCTCTTCCATTACATAATTATAATTTGAGAATTAAAGTAATTAAAACTGTTAATTCGTGTAAACAGTAAACCCTATTATCACAGATGTGAAATATTCCACTGATGCGAGTTACCAGTAGCTGTGATCTTAACATATTTTGCACTAGAGGCAATTGCAGATGGCAATAGCAATCAACGACATGATGTAGACTGCCCATATAGCACATTTGATGCCAAGAGGGAATGGAGTTGCTATGGCGAAGAAAAACGTTGTGGCCGCTAGGAAGAACGCAACTTTCTCCAACACCTTGGATGCAGTCGGAATTTTTTTTCCAATAAACTGTGAGACTAATAGGGAAGCAAAGATAGCTGCTATAGCTAAGGAGATCAAATTGATGGAGTTATGGATGTCAGATTCAGCAACCTGTCCGTACTGAATTGTGATTTGAAGTGCTGCTGTGAAGCATAAATTTAAGAGTGTCTTCCTTAATTCCGTTTCCAAGTCCGGCTTCGCGTCAACAATATTGTTTCGCTGTGATTCGTTGATGGTAAGAGGCAGTAGCTCCCGCACTCCTGTTGGTGATTGTGGAGAAGGTGGATGCCGCGCTTGAGGAGATTGCGATTCTGAGGTGGTAGTAGAAGAAGAAGGTTGGGGTTTTGATGATTGCGATTCCAAGTCGTCAATATTAGGAGGAGAAGCTGGCAATTTTGATGGCAGCTGTGATGTTATGAGGTGCAAGAGTTGGGACAGAGATTCTGCAACCCAAAGAGAGAAATGATAAAGTAAATCAGACTTAATTGGCACATACACTTACATCAAATAAATACGTTGAAATTTAATTATCAACAAAACTTACATAATAAACCTGAATAAATCAGACTTAATACCATCAGGTTGTTATACTGGTATCTTGCATTCGAATTCAAAGAAAAAGGTTGCAAAAAAAGAAAAGAAAAGGTCTTGTTAATTTAATACGAAAACGAAAGGAAAGGAGATCTTTGGGTTTGGAGATTCATTCATTCACCCCAGTTCACACGCATAGAAAAAGGAAAGGAAAGGCATCACACCGGTTGCTCTATCAAGTTCACAACGTCATGGATTCTTCATAGATTCTTTTTTCAAAATGTGATTTTTTTTCTTATACCCATAAAAGATTTTTTTGTACAGTAAAATCTAAATCTTTACCGTATATTAAATAAATCTACTAAACATTTGATATTCACTTATTAATTAGAAAGTGAATGATTTATAGGTTTTTTTTTTAAGTAACGCCGTAGGCATCACACCGGTTGCTCTATCTCGTTCACATTGCAAACTGGTCAAATCTGCGCATGAAAGCTTCGACCACTCTGTGCGTAAGAGATTTCTCGTTCACATTGCTCTATCTCGTTCACATTGCAAACTGGTCAAATCTGCGCATGAAGGCCCCCTCTTTGAGATTTCTCTTTTTTTTTTTGGGGTTCATAAGAGAGAAAAGCTTTAGAGAATCATCAACCCATACATATATACTTGCGATATAACTCTCTTCCATTACATAATTATAATTTGAGAATTAAAGTAATTAAAACTGTTAATTCGTGTAAACAGTAAACCCTATTATCACAGATGTGAAATATTCCACTGATGCGAGTTACCAGTAGCTGTGATCTTAACATATTTTGCACTAGAGGCAATTGCAGATGGCAATAGCAATCAACGACATGATGTAGACTGCCCATATAGCACATTTGATGCCAAGAGGGAATGGAGTTGCTATGGCGAAGAAAAACGTTGTGGCCGCTAGGAAGAACGCAACTTTCTCCAACACCTTGGATGCAGTCGGAATTTTTTTTCCAATAAACTGTGAGACTAATAGGGAAGCAAAGATAGCTGCTATAGCTAAGGAGATCAAATTGATGGAGTTATGGATGTCAGATTCAGCAACCTGTCCGTACTGAATTGTGATTTGAAGTGCTGCTGTGAAGCATAAATTTAAGAGTGTCTTCCTTAATTCCGTTTCCAAGTCCGGCTTCGCGTCAACAATATTGTTTCGCTGTGATTCGTTGATGGTAAGAGGCAGTAGCTCCCGCACTCCTGTTGGTGATTGTGGAGAAGGTGGATGCCGCGCTTGAGGAGATTGCGATTCTGAGGTGGTAGTAGAAGAAGAAGGTTGGGGTTTTGATGATTGCGATTCCAAGTCGTCAATATTAGGAGGAGAAGCTGGCAATTTTGATGGCAGCTGTGATGTTATGAGGTGCAAGAGTTGGGACAGAGATTCTGCAACCCAAAGAGAGAAATGATAAAGTAAATCAGACTTAATTGGCACATACACTTACATCAAATAAATACGTTGAAATTTAATTATCAACAAAACTTACATAATAAACCTGAATAAATCAGACTTAATACCATCAGGTTGTATTAATTGGTAAGGTTGGATGAGATAAGAAATTCAGATACAAATTAAGTGGTATGAGATTTCTTACCCATGATCTTCATCTTCATTCCACCAATCTTGATCTTTCCTGAGCATCAACAAGAAGAAAACAAAGAAAAAAGAATATCAGAAATTAATGGCGGGGGAGCACGTTGCCGTCCGGTTTGGACCTTGAAGGAGGTGGGCCATTTGAGGTTTACAAATTGCAATGAAACAAATTGCAAAGGATTTACATGTACAAATGAGCTCAAGTTCCTACATAGTTTCCTGTTACAGAGAATATGAAACAGAAAACAAAACAAAAGGGACTATTTTTGTAAAAGACAAAAAAGAAACAAGAAGAAAGTTAGACAGAAAAAAGAAAAACAAAATCCATAAGTAAAAACAGCGAAAGCCAAAGGTCCTTTTAAGATTGTAAGAGTGAAAATGAAACAGAATCAAGATTCAAGACAGACGAACCAAATTATCGTAAAAAAGGAAAAGAAATGAAGCAGCGGCAGCAGCAGAAGAAGAGGAGGAGGGACAATACCTTCGACAGAGAAACAGTTAGTGATTATAAGGGAAACAACAGGTGGAAGTGGAAGAGGAGAAGTAGGGGATGTTGTTACTGTTTCGCCGAGTTCTAAGCTATCTATGTTTTACTCTCTGTCAGTCTGCTGCAGGTGTTTGAAACTTAAAAAGACGATGGAGAGAATGTAAGCTTTAGATTTGGCTAAATAGCCAATTCAATTGGTTAAGGAAATGAAATGCTCTGTGCGTGAGAGAGAGAGTGTCTATTGGTCTGTTTTTATAGGCAAATATTACTATGCTAATTCTATATCCCATTATCGCCTTTACTTTTCTATTATAATTATTCTAAAGAGAAATACAATAATTATTCTAAAGAGTTTATTTCTCTTTGAGAATAGAAAGAATTTTTATTTGCCTAGGAATAGAAACGTTTTTCTATGATCTGTTGAGAATAGAAAAACGTTTTTCTATTACGATTTTATTCTATTCATCCCTTTCTATTCCTAATAGAATGATCTCTTTAGAATAATTCCCTTTAGAATTATAGTGTATAGTAATTTTTTATCAACTTTGCATTTTGATTTCTTCCTCTACGATGTGAACATATATTAATTAATTATATTAACTAAATAAATTTATAAAAATATTAGTTTTGTTCAAGTTTATTTAATTTATTTTAATAGTTTTCTTAATTCATTACAAATTATTTATATAAATTTAAATTTTTATATGTTTACCGAAAATTACAAGTCTACAGTAAAATTATTTTTAAACATGCTGAATTGACAACTAGCTGGGATTTAGCTGGGATGCTAGCTGGGATTTAGCTGGGATGCTAAGTTTTGTTTTGTTTTGTTTTCTGTTTCATATTCTCTGTAACAGGAAACTATGTAGGAACTTGAGCTCATTTGTACATGTAAATCCTTTGCAATTTGTTTCATGGCAATCGACGGAAGAAACGTTTTCCTAGAAATTTCCCGAACTTTGACCAAATAGTTGACCACCGTCAAAATGAAGAACGAAAGCTTTACACTTATCCCTGTGAATCTTATCTCCTTTATAAACCTGCTGCTGCTTATAGATTTTGACTATCTTTTCTATATCTCTTCTACGATGACCGTCATTAATCTCTGATATTCTTTTTCTTTGTTTTCTTCTCGTTGATGCTCAGGAAAGATCAAGATTGGTGGAATGAAGATGAAGATCATAGGTAAGAAATCTCATACTACTTTGTATCTGAATTTCTTATCTCATACAACTTTTCTAAAAATCAAGTCAAATATTTTTTAATTAAAAAGTGTTTTTTATTGATTAACTTTTTTAATAACAAACAAACACAAAAAAGTTTGGAAAATAGTTTTTAGAAAAGCACTTTTTAAGCAAACAAATACCCCTTATTCTTTCAAAAAAAATTGTGATGTTCCGTAGAAAACTTAATTGAGAACTTCATATGATGTGATTTTGGAAAATGATAAAGTTTTATCATAGTTATAAAACTTTTTTTTTTTTTTTGTAATTGAGGATAGTTATAAAATTAACTTGATTTAACTAATTTGGAGGTACGTAGCTTGGCTCATGAAAAATTGATGCTTTTAATATGCTTTTTGATGATTTTAAAATTAAATAAAAAAAATATTAATTTAATATATTTTAAATTAAAAAAATATTTTTTAAAAATATCCTACATTGCATTACTAAATATATATTTAACTTGAAAAACTAGTAATGACAATTGTTGTTGTTGGAAGAGGAACTGTAAATTGATTATTATTGCAAAATTGATGTATGATATTTTTAGCCTTACATCATCATTTGTATATAAAAGTAGTTGACTCTATATCGTGTGCTTGTTAATCCGAAAACAATGCTGAGGGCAATGTGATATTATTGGTAATGTTTGCATAATTAGGGAATGAAAATAGGTAGCTCGTTGACTGCCATGTCCTAAACCCAATAATATTAATGTCATTAATTAGGACACCTGATCTTTCATTAATTATTACGAGTTCACCACTGGGATCCACTTCTTTCTAAGTAATTTTCTCGAAAAAACCTGAAGGTAGTTTTATTAATTAAATCTTTCATAATTGTCTAAGCGCCGATTATGGATTAATTGCAATCTGTAGGAGCCATTGGCATAGAGAAAAAAAAACCTGTGTTTCTCCCTCCATAGCAAACATTTGTTTTTGTTTCACGTGTTAGTTCCGTTTGGCTGTATATATGGTAAGGTATGTTTGAAACTATAATTTATCTCAATTATAATTTTAAAAATATTTAATTAATTAATATATATCATAGTTTTGCATTGATCTTACTAAAAATTTTCTCTTGAAATCTTTATTATAAAAAAACTATAATCTATAACTTTTTTTAAATTAACATTTTCAAACCGTAACTGTAAAAATTAATAAAAATGTTTTCAATTATAATTGATACGGGCCTTCAAGATTTGATGGGGTATATTTATGGGCTAAGAATGGATTTGATTGGGCAATCTGATGGAGTAGGCCTACATAGGGCTTTTGATTAATTTTATGTTGGGCCTGTTTCTCTGATTTGGATTGATTAATCTTCTTGGAAGAATTAAGGAACGCTGGCAAAACCCAAAGATTGACAAAGCTATGAAATGGAAGGTGCAATGGTGTTCATAAATAATTAAATATATTGATTTATAGCTTCTGCAATGTCTTTAAATTGGTGTCCAGCATGTAAATAAGTCCCTTTCCCTTGCTACTAATTTTCGGAACCATAATATGCTGCGTTTTGATCAAGAAAATGCTGTATCTATCAGCTTAATGGAGCTTCTGCAATATATTGTTTTATGAGTAATTATATATGAAACTAATTTATATAACTTTTGTAAAATCTTGTTCATGAATATTCAATAAAAATAAAATATCTATTTTGTTATCTTTTATTGTAATATTTTTAAATAATTATTTCAAATTAATTATTACTTTATTTTTTAATACAATCATGTAAAAATTATCGTGATTTGTGAGATAATTACTTTTAAATTGTCGTGATAATTACTTTACTTTTGGATGGAATTTTCAACTTTTAAATTGACAAAGATTACTTTACTGTATTTATCTTTTGACAAAAGGATGGAATCATCTCCGTCCTGGTTAGTATATACATGTAAACTCTTAAGAATTTTGAGTTATCCCAAATATTTTATAACAAAAGGTGTTTCTGGAAATTTCGGAGTTCTTTTTTTTACCCTTTCAAGTTTTGATTTTAAAAATACAAGCTTAGCTTTTGCTAGTTCAAGGAACGCGTCAAGATTATTGATGGTTTTTTTTCCTTAAAAATTTTAATGACCTTTAAGAATCTTAATCTAGAAATGCTTTGGAAAATTCAGATATTCTGTACGATCCTTTAAAGGTTTTCAATTTGAAATCCAAGATTATTTCTTGTCGATGCAAGAAATGCTTCTATGTTCAAGACTTTTAAATTATCGTGATTTGTGAGATAATTACTTTTAAATTGTCGTGATAATTACTTTACTTTTGGATGGAATTCTCAACTTTTAAATTTATTATTCCGTCCTTTTGTCTAGAGATAGAATCATTTCACTTTGGAAATCGTATGCACATAGAAATAAATAATTTGTTTAAAATAAATAAAAAAGAAAGCGCGCAAAACAGATAACGGCTTATACTAGAGTGAGGCAACCACATCTTTAGAAAAAGAAATTATCGTGATTTGTGAGGCAACCACATCTTTAGAGAAGCCGTTATCTCTCTATATAGAGAGAGAGAGGGTGACAAAATGCATGTAAAGCTTGTTTTGCCTTCCAGTGACGACTCGTGATGTGATTGATGGATAGGTGTACGTCAAACACAATTGAAGGAGGTAATTAAGAGTACGATTAGTTGTTTTAAATATCACCCTCTTGCATAAAGCTTAGTTGGCTACCAGCAAGAAAATAACTGAATCAGAGGCTCAAGAGTACGATTTTGTTGGTAGACGATTTTTACAATAACAGATATACATCGAGTGAAGGACCAAAATCTTCTGGTTAGGTCCTTTGCTAGACAGGCCGACAGTAGCTGCTGCTGCAGCTCTATCCAGTCCTTGTCCTCCTACACTACACAACGTCTCCACTCTCCGGTATCATACGAGGAAGTTATCCTACATTGGTCATCAAGGGAGTCTTTGAAATTGGATCCTCTGACTGGTGTCCGGACTGGACAATCGACCCAAATTAATATATACCTCTCGCTCTCGCTCTCGCTCTCGCTCTCTCTCTCTAATGCTTTTGTTAATTTGTGTATAGAGAGAGATCAATTAATTAATATTCATAGATTAAGTATGATTAAGCTGTCAATCCATTAAGGAAGGCCTATAATAATGTTGTTCAGCCCCACAAAGGTTCACATCAGTCGGAAAGGAGATGGGAGAATGTGAGATGAGAGTATGGGCAAAGCTTAACTTTGCTTTTTGCCCTTTCTCCTTTTACCCTCTTGTAGCTGCTGCTACCATTCAGAAGAACTTATCACGTGTGTGTGTGTGTGTGTGTGTGTGTGTGTGTGTGTGTGGGTGTGGATGAGTGCTTGAAAGAGGATTTTTTGTCTGGTACCATGATTAGCAAAAGGCTTTTCTTCTTGATTAGCAAAAGGCTTTTCTTCTACTGTTTTCCGTAGAAGTTGCTTGAAAATACTGTGAGGTGCATTGAATTTGGAAAGTTAAATGCGAACTTGCGAACTCGAATTTCTGTCTGCAGGCAGTTGATTAGCAAAAAATCTATGTATACTGGTAAATGCTGTTCATGTATAGGCAAAAAAAGGCTTTTCTTCTTGATTAGTTTTCGGTGGTAACACTCGGATCTTTTGACTGGTCTTTGGAACAAAAGTCTAGCTAGCGATGCCATGATCCTTTGCTCTCTCAGAATATAAGCGCCACCTCATCGACATGCACTTGTTATCTTCTCTACTTCCTACAAATCTCTTACTGTTTCTTGTTTTCTTCTTGTTGGTGCTCAGGAGAGATCAAGATTGGTGCAATCAAGATGAAGATCGTGGGTAAGAAATTTTATACTACTTTCTATCTGAATTTCTTATCTCATGACCCCACCTGATGGTATTAAGTCTGATTTATTCAGGTTTATTATGCAAGTTTTGTTGATAATTAAATTTCCAAGTATTTATTTCATGTAAGTGTATCTATGTGACAATTAAGTCTTATTTATTTTATCATTTCTCTCTTTGGGTTGCAGAATCTCTGTTCCAACTCTGGCACCTAATAATATCACAGCTGCCGTCAAGATTGCCACCAGCTTCTCCTCCTAATATTGACGACCTGGAATCGCAATCATCGCAACCCCTTCATTCTTCTTCTAATACGACCTCAAAATCACAATCTCCACAAGCGGGGCATCCACCTTCTCCAGAATCACCAACAGTAGGGCGGCTGCCTCTTACCATCAACGAATCACAGCGAAACAATGTTCTTGACGCGAAGCCGAACTTGGAAACGGAATTAAGGAAGACACTCCTGGGTTTGTGCTTCACAGCAGCACTTCAAATCACAATTCAGTACAAACAGGTTGCTGAATCTGAAATCCATAAATCCATCAATTTGATTTCCTTAGCTATAGCAGCTATCTTTGCGTCTCTATTCGTTTCACAGTTTATTGGAAAAAAGATTCCGACTGCATCCACAGTGTTGGAGAAAGTTGCGTTCTTCCTAGCGGCGACAACGTTTTTCTTCGCCATAGCAACTCCATTCGCTCTTGGCATCAAATGTGCTATATGGGCAGTCTATATCATGTCGTTGATCGCTATTGCCTTCTGCACTTGCCTCTAGGTGGTTATCCTACGTACCATCTTCATTTTCCCATCAACTAATTACTGGCATGTCCACAAAGTTGTGGAGGTACTAGCATTAATCCTTTTAATAAAACATACTTGATGGGGACTTTATTACAGAGAGTTTGGGTCTGCAACCTTTTCGTTTATCAATTTTATTTTTTTTTTGCTTGTTTGTTGTTTTATATGCTTCCGCCGCCTTTATCGTTATCCATGTTACATGTGAGGACAAAGTAAGACGTGAGTGATAGCCATCTAATTAATGTGCATAAAATATACAGAGGGATTGTTACATGTTTTATATTGCATTTTTACCTTAACTTGCTAAGCCAGATTGTTTTAATCAAAATTTGAAACCAAGAAGTCAAAAAATAAAGCATGCCTTTTCTAGTTTGCTAAGGTGTATCCTCGTAGCTTCATAAGCGCCAACTTGGATTATTTTGTTATATATATAAATGGTGACACGTGGTTGTAACTGACATAAATCCTTTTCTTTTTACTAATTATTTAATTAACTGGTTGTGCCTTCTATGCCTTTTCTTGATTCTTGTTAAAATACAGCTTAGATTCACTTCCAGGCCTCATGCACCAACCAGCAAATAAATTATCCTCTCTTTCTTTAGAAGAAAGGAAGGAAAAAAAAAGATAATTTATTCTCTATTCATGGTCCAACAACCTCATGTTGGTGCATGAGGCAAAAATTGTCAAACGCAAAAATTGGAAGAGAATAAATTTTTGCTTCTAATAAATTGGAAGAGAATAAAGTGCTGTAGTGATCTTATGCCTCCAATTTTTGCTTCCAATTTATTGTGCAATCTAAGCTATTAGTGCTGCAGTGATCTGTATACATATTCCATAATATTCTCTTCCAATTCATCTTTGGAAGAGAATAAATATTTGCTTCCAATTTAT
>Ga0325405_1007239_pt1 | contig 11195 bp, 7 predicted proteins | sample PopdelMetagenome_21_FD_205663 | JGI IMG/M metagenome (GOLD analysis project Ga0325405, IMG submission 205663) | Populus deltoides microbial communities from Bellville, Georgia, United States - Xylem-Control-R2 | ecosystem: Host-associated > Plants > Phyllosphere > Stem > Wood/Secondary xylem...
CTTCATCACATTCCTACTCGGTGGAGTCATCATATCCCAGTTCATCGTATCGAGCATTGCAAAAGGAGATAAAGGATAAAGAAGAGGAGATAAAGAAAAAAGATGATTTTATTCTTGAAATGAAACGACAGATGGATTCCATGAAAGAATATCTTGTGAACAATCTTGGATACCATGGTGGGACATCAAATATTGATCAAGGTATGCCACCACCTTTGACTCCATCAATACCACCTCCTATGGCTCCTCAGATAATGACACCTATGGGTCCTGCATTTCAACCAATTTTTCGACCTACACCTCGACCTTTATATCCTGCTCAATCTTCTGTTGATCCACAATATCATGGTTCGTCTTCGCAACCAGCACCATGATTGTATTTTTTGTTGTTTTTTTTTATTGTATTTGAACTTAATTGTATTAATGCAAGTTTAACTAAATTTTTATAATATGAATATTATTTTTATTTTGTTTTTTATTAATGATATAATTATTTTTAATATTAATTAATTTATGTTGGTTATATATATTCTACAACTTTTAAATTATCCATAAATAATTAAATAAATAAATTAAAAGTGATTTTAATAAATAAATAAAAATTAATTTAATAAAAAAACAAATGCAATCACCAACGGATTCTCCGTTGGTGATTGCAACTTATGCATGAATCAGCAACGGAGAATCCGTTGTTGATTCACAAAATGAGCAACGGATTTTTTGTTGTTGCCAAATCAGCAACGGAAAAATCCGTTGCAAAAAAATCAACAACGATAAATCTACTTTTGATTTTTACTGTTGCTGATTTTATTACTAAATTGTTTTAGCAACGGATGTTAGCATTATTTGAACGGAATCATCCGTTGCTAATTACTCTATTTTTTAGTAGTGATTATAACATCCCTAATCTGATCACTACCACAGCTCCAATGGTGGGATCAGGACGTTTTGCATCACGAATTCGTTGAAGCTTTTTCTCTCAATATATGTGGCTATATATGTGGCTGTCAATATTTAATGATATTTTAAAAAGCTAATATCATAATTTCTTTTTATATGTTATTTTCAAAAATTATAATTTATAACTTTTCAAAGACCATATACATATAATCTTCTCATGGTCGTGTAAAAGCTAGCTGCCGCTTGAGCCACAAGAATTCAATTGAATATATATATATATATATGAAATCCTTTTTCACGGTAGAAATTACATAATTGGAATTTTTTCTAATTTTTTTATGACAAATCTCTTTTATTTTTTTGAAATTTTTCTTAGATTTTTTTTCTTTCTTTTTCACTATACTTGGTATATTTATCACTTTATACTTAATCTATTTATCACCAATTTTTTTCTTATTTTCATTTTTTTTGTAATATTTTTTAGTTTTTTTTCTATATATGTTTTTTGAAAAACAAATATTATATTTTATTCTTTATATGTAGAATATTTATCATTCTACATTTGATTTATTTATACCATTGTTTTTGTTTTTATCTTTAGTTTTTTTTTTTTTTTTGCTTACACTTTCTTATAAATCATTAATTATACAAAATTAAAAGTAAATGGTGTTTCATTGTAGTAATTGTAATATTGTTCTATTTTTCTACTACATTAAAAATTAATTTGAGATCTTATACATCTTTATTAAAACATATGGTTTTTATTTTATTTTATTAAATATAAGCATCAATTTTTTTATTCATAATTATATTATTTACTCGATTTTAAAAAATATATTAATAACACTTGTATATTTTTTCTTTTGCCTTGGAAAAAAATATTATTCGACCTGCAACAAGGTGAGTTGAATAGAAATGTTAATGTTTTATTTATTTATTTAGTTAAATACATGTACATGCTTTTCAATTTATAATTAAGATTTGTTTATAAAAAAAAAATCCATTGAAAAAACTTAAATGTTTATTTTTTTTATCAAAAAAATATCCAACCCGTAGTAAATTATGGATAAAATAATTTTCAAATGAAAATTTAAAAATAACTTCAGCATCTCGGATTGATTGTATTTGGGGGAGTGGGTGTGCATGTGAGGAGTTTTTTTCCCCCTTCATCCAATGAAAATCAAATCTTATGATATAACCAGTGCGATCACTTGAAAATATTTGTTCTTAATTATTATTTTTTTGTTTCAGGATTTGTTTTTATTTTGAGTGATGAGAAGAGACTCTGTGTCTTGAAGTTTGGTTTTTATTTTCTTATTGAGAAACTTTTCTTTATTTTTAGATTACGCAAAACAACAATTAATAATATTCTCAAAACCTCATGCATCTTTCTGCGTTGCAAAAACATAAACAAATTAAACAATCATCTAGTAGGTGATATAATAATAAAAATTTAGGACTAAAGAGTTTGCTTTTTTTATAGTTTTAGATTCGAGTCTTGTGGTTGCTAATATGATGGTCACTGTAAGTTTACATGATTGTTAACTTCAGAATTCGTGAGATTAGTTGAAGTGCACGTAAACTGGCCTGAACACCTACGTTAATTAAAAAAAAAGCATAAACAAAACAACTTAGATTGAAAATATAAAAAAATAATAAGAAAAAAAATGATGAAACATGAGTAAATATTGCAGATTTCTATTTATATATAGGTTTTTATAATGAATATACATTAAAAAAAAATTATTCAGCCATTATCAATTTAAATTAATAGTTATACTTAATTATTATCCAACTTCTCCTATAAAAACTTAGAGTGTGTGTAGTTGCGGTTGCTTTTCAAAGTAGTTTTTACTCAGAAATGCATTAAAATAATATTTTTTTTATTTTTTAAAAATTATTTTTGATATCAGCACATCAAAATTATCTTAAGACACCAAAAACAAAATATTAATTTGAAGTAAAGAAAAAATTAAAAAAATTATATTTTTTCAAAAATACTTTTAAAACACAAAAACAAACATAGCTTAAGCGGGACCATCATCCGCTTAATTTACTTGAAATAAATGAATGAATGAAATTTCTTCAAAGTAAATGTGTATTGTACACTACAACAAATTTAAGTCATTTCTTATAGTTAGAGCATCTCCAATGCAAAAAGCTAAATTGAAGAGTCAAATTGATAAAATGACTTTTTAAATAGTATAAATATAGCTTTTTTTATTATATGCATTCCAATGGTAAAAAGCTATTTAGAAAAACCATTTATATTTTAATATATTTCATGTTAAATTAATTTTAATATAATTATATAACTAATTTAGATATTTTATATATAATATAATTATGATGTTATTAATTATATAATTAATATGAGTAATTTATAAAAGTAATATAAAATTAATGAAATAATATGAAAATTAAAAGATATAATTTAAAATTAAACTTCAAATTTATTTATATGAATATTTTTAATTTTCAGTTTTATATGTTACTGTTAAAAATTTAATTTCTTAAAAGTAAATTCAAATTCAAACTTTGAAAAAAACCGTCAATATTTTAAATTTTGATTTTCAAATTTTTTTAAAAAAAATTCACGCTTTGAAAAAATGACCGCCACCATTTTAAATTTTAAAATTTAAAATTTTGAAAAAATGACCACCAACATTTTAAATTTTAAAATTTCAAATTTTAAAAAAATGACTGTCAACATTCTAAGATTTCAAAATTTGAAAAAATAATCCATCTATAAATATTCTCATATACCTTAACATTTTTTCTCATTATTCCATTTTTTCTCTCCAATCAAAAATATATTTAATTAAAATTCATCATGAATCATTCTAATTTTAATTTTTATGATGCTTTTGATTTTTATGATGACGCTGCTATGTTCGCTTTTCAAGTTGCTACCGCTGTGGTTGTTGAAGAAGAATCGAATAATCAAGGGCGGAGAACAGGGTATTGTGGCTCTATTCTTGGTCACAATATTGTCAATCGTAATAGAAAAGAAGGTGAGTTAAGGTTATATAATGATTATTTTGCTGAAAATCCTAAATTCAGTGAAACTCAATTTCGAAGAAGATTTAGGATGAGTCGTCGTCTTTTTTTTTCAGATTGCAAATGCAGTGGAAGCTTATAATCCATATTTTAAACAAAGGACAGATGCTCTTAGTATTCTTGGTTTATCTTGCCTTCAAAAGGTAACTGCAGCTCACAAAATACTTGCATATGGTATTCCTGCAGATCTTACTGATGCATATCTTCAAATTAGAGAAAGCACTACGATAGAAAGTCTTAGAGTTTTCGTCAAAGCAATCGTAGAAGTTTTTGGTGATTGGTATCTAAGGGCACTAAACGAGACCGATATTTGTCGATTATTATCAATTGGAGAGCAGCGTGGATTTCCATGGATGTTAGGGAGCATTGACTGTATACATTGAAAATGAAAGAAATGCCCAATTGCATGGCATGGGATGTATACTGGTCATTGTTGTGAACCAACTATAATTCTAGAGGCAGTGGCTTCACAAGAACTTTGGATATGGCATGTCTTTTTTGGAATGCCTGGATCATTAAATGATATTAATGTTCTTGATCGATCACTATCTTCGCTGCACTTGCTGAAAGTCGTACTGCTTCTGTCAATTATACAATTAATGGGCATGAGTATACAATGGGATACTATTTAGCAGATGGGATTTATCTTAATTGGTCAACCTTTGTAAGACAATCCCAAGACCATTAGAAGCAAAGAGAAAATATTTTGCAAGCAAGCAAGAGTCTGCAAGAAAGGATATGGAGCGGGCATTTGAGGTGCTCCACTCTCGTTTTGCAATTGTATGTGAACCTGTTTGATACTGGGATGAAGAAACGCTTGCATATATTGTGAAAGCTTGCATAATAATGCATAATATGATTATTGAGGATGAAGGATCAATGAACCTTGGATTTGACCATGAGCATGAAGTCAATTCCTTTATATCAGTGTCACATGGTGAAATACCAGAACTACATGATTTTCTTCAAACTCATAATCAAATTAGGGATAGAGTAACTAGCTCTCAACTACAAGAAGATTTGATCGAACATTTGTGGGAACAATATGGCAACAAGTAGAATCTTTAGATTTGAACTTCTTATGTTATCATAATTTTCAAAGTTTTTTATGTTTTTTTTTCCCATTATGGTTGTTATCTTTTAAGTTAATTAATCCTACTTATTATTGTTAAGTGTTAGAGGAACTTCAAAAAAGTATTATGAATTGATATCAATTTTATAACAATATATTTAAAATAACCAAGAATTTTCTACATATTTAATTAAAAATACATTACATTACAATAAATCAATCAAAGTTAATTGAAAATTAAAACCCCTCTTTTGCATAATACGCTGCAGAAATTGGATCCAAATTAGAAATATTCATTTTTATAATTTGTTCTTCTTTCTCAATGCTGTCCAATTCTTGTTTCTCTTGACTTTGTTGAATCATCATGGCTTGTTGCTCTAACATAATTTTCATGTCTTGTTTCTTCTGATCCTCAATTTCAACTACAGTATCCCTAAATTGTTGTAAGAGATTTGTTGCAGTTACCTCCCCAACTTTATCTTTTCCTTATCTACGTTTAAGTCTTTCCTTTGCAGCCTTCTGACCGATTAGTCTATCTTGATAAATTAATGGTTCACTATCTTCTCCTACACTAATAGAATTAGGGGTAGATGGAGTTGATGAAGCCGGACTTGCATTGACATGACTTTTTTATTTCTTGTTTGACCTTTGATGTTGACTTGCACGCTCAAATTACCATTTGGGTTCTTTTCTTAAGATAACCCAACAATGTTCTAGTTAAAATCGTTTGTCAACACAAGAAGCATACATTTACCGAGCATCATTAATCTGGTAAAAAAATAAATTAATTAAATAATGTTAAAATATGTGTTAAATAATTTAACATGGAAATGAATATTAAAATTACCCTTGATTCTTCGGTCATTCCACTTTGCTGACGATTTTCAATTTAAGTGACAAATTCAACAAATTTACCGACTTCTCTATTTATTTCTTGCCATCTACTTGAGATGCTTATTTGAAAATGATTATTCAAGTTTCCTCCATTTTCTACAAAGTAAGCATGTACGCGAGCCCATAATAGTTTTGTTTGTTGTTCAACTTCTGTAATTGAATTCTTGCTTGTATTTAACCATGCAGAGACAAGTAAACAATCTTCTTCTGGTGAGAAGTTTTTACTTCTGTGTGATTTTTTTTATTATATTAACATTTAAATTCGAGTATGTTAAGTCATTAATTAATTGATTAGAATCACTTGGTTGAGAAAGAATATCTTCTGACTCGCTCATAAGAAAATTGGTAAAAGAGCTTGGAAAATTTAAATCCATCTACATTAAAAAAAAAAAACTCAAGTTAAAACCTTATAAAAGGGTGTAAAAAAAGCTCACATTCAATGTCTATCAATTTTGTAGTTTCCATACATGTGAATTAATAATAAGAATTGTCTTCTACTTGTTCTAACATTAATCTAATCATACAATTAATCTAATCACTTGGTTTAGTTGTATTTTTAACAAGACAAAATATAATTGACCTCAAATTAAAATAGACAATCAAAAATAAATTTAAGATATGTCACTCCATGTTTTTATCAATATCAGCTACCATTATTACTTCCTTTCAATTTTATCAAAGATAACAATATAAATTAAAATTGTTTTCCTTAACCTAGATCAAAAACATAAAATAACAAGAAATAAAAATCATTACAAATAGCAAATAAAAATCAAGAGATGCAAAAAAATAAAAAAAAAATAAAAAAGTCTTTAAGCAAACATACCTTTAGATTTCAGCTAGTTAACACAATCGATGTTATTAATTAACCAGAGAACAATTAATTCTTGTTTTCTAAATCAGAGAGAACAGTGAAATTTGCAGGTAAGTTTTTTTTTTCCTTCTGTTTTGCTTAAATGTTGTCTTCTTCCTTCAGTTGGTTCTGCTTTTAAATGAAAAACATTAACGTTGGCCAACGGATACACAATGAAGACGTTGGCCAATGGATATAAATCAACAGAGAAAAAAAGGTTGTCAACGTCTTCATTTGCCTTTTGCTACAGAAGAAGATAGAAATAGTTTTTATCGTACTCAACAGCTATTTTAGCTATGAGTTTAGCTACCCAGTTGGAGTTGACATAAACAAATAAAAAAGCTAAAAGTACAAGATTTTCCTTTTGGCTCTTCTTTTACCTTCTCGGTTGGAGATGCTCTTAGAAAATAGAATTGTGGGGGTATTTCCACCTAAAAATCTTAATTTTTAACTTATTTTATCTAAAACAATATAAAAAAACACCGTGAGAACTTTAATAACCTCACATACAATTCAAAATACCCTTTAATAAGTCTACAAATTAAAAAAAAAACAAATCATATCAAAAAATATTTTTAAGCTCCGACGTAATTTTTTCCACATAATTAGAGATTTAAAAATCTATATTGAATAGTGTTTTTTTTTCCTTAAATATGATTAGATTAAAATTTTTCCTTTCTTCCATTTTTTTTAATGACTTTATCTCATTTCTCAACATAAAAAATTTAATAAAAATAAAATTTTTGAATTTAAATGTAAATATCTGAAATTACATTGATTAAATATAAAGAACAAGAAATTAAGGGATTAAAATATAATTTTTTTATTAATGTAGATGTTCGAGCTAATTTAGATATCTAAAATTAATGATTATATAAGTTTTATCCTAATATTTATGAAACTCAAATTGAATTATATATATATATATATATAGAGAGAGAGAGAGAATGGATTCACGGTAATGTAAGAGGGGATACAATAACTTGACCGTATTTCAAGCTAATTTAAATATCTAAAATTAATGATTATATAAGTTTTATTCTAATATTTATGAAACTTAAATTGAATTTTATATATATATATATATATATATATATATAGAGAGAGAGAGAGAGAGAGAGAGAGAGAGAGAGAGAGAGAGAGAGAGAGAATGGATTCACGGTAATGTAAGAGAGGATACAATAACTTGACCGTATGGCCGTCCTCTGACTTGGCAAGCTGTATACCAAATAGAAAGCAAAGGGTGCCTGTGATTTGGCATTTGTTTACGGACGGCAAAGACATTTCCTTTATACATACCTCTGCAATACCGCAAAACTAATTTTTATTTAATTACAGGATAATTAAAATAAAAATTTTTAAAGTTTTAAAAGATTTAAATTTTGAAAAACGAAATGTATTTTTTAAGTTGAAATATCTATTCATTATATATGTATTTCTTTGTTTTGGCAAAAACAAATATATTTTTTTTTATTAACAACTTTGTTTTTTTAATAAAAATTTAAGATAAAAAAATGTTTGCAAGAATCTAATTAATTTAAATTAAGGAGTGAAACAAATTATTTATGAAGTCAAAACTTCCATTTTTTTATTAATGTTTTTTATGCAAAAACTTATCATAATGTAAAAAGAAAATTTCAAATAGAAATAGAAAACAATAACTTTATAATTTTTATGTGGCTAATAAAAAATCAAAGAATAATTAATTCATGAAAAACATATAAAAAATAATAATAAAAGATTATATAATTCTTGGATCTCATATCATTGTTCAAAAAGTTATTGCAAATATAAGCATAAAAGTTCTAATCTCTTTTAAAAACATGGTATAATCATATGGTTTTTTTAAATAGCATTAAAATTATTATTTTAAATAAAGATTTATTTTAAAATTAAATAAATAACTTCATGGGTCTTGAGGTCAGTCCCACGCACCTTGCCTAAACAAGGAAAGGCAAGGTGAGCTTAAAACAATGTAAAAGAAAAATTTATTATAGACAACATGATGAGAATGCAAAATATCATATTTTTCTCCCTTAATAATTAGTATTTTATACTTATTTGGTGTCTAAATGTGCTAATTATTTTTATATTTTGATTTAAGATACAAATAAAGATGTTAAGGGTAAAACAAAGTTAATTAGGCAATTCTAAACAATGTTAACATTGTTTTGTAATATGATCATAACTCTTTCATTGAACCTCCTATTGAGATGATTTGAAATGCTATAGAACCCTAAGGAAAATGTATCCAATTCGCATGTTTGGAGTTTTGAGAGATATTGACTGCATCGAGGTTTAAATTGAGCATAAAATCGCTACACTTGTACTGCTAACATGCTGGAATATTTTATGGTTTGCAAATCTAATACAATGTGGTTTATTTTTGAAAGCTTCTAGATTTGGTACATCAATTTCAGTTGACAACATCATTTTCCTAGTTATATTAAGACTCTATTTTATTATTTAATAATTTCATTAATTATTCAGATTTTATGGGTATTATTAGAAGATAATATTGTGAGTATTTTTAGAAGATTTTGTAGATTCTAAGAAGAAAAAAAGCATGTAAAAGAGAGATGGGGAGATTAGAGGGGACCTTTATCTTATGTCTTCCCTCTTTTTTATTTTTGTTTTTCTCCTTCAAGATTTCATCATGGTCCTATGTAGTTAGATTTCTAATTGGTTGAAGGAAATAAAAGTCTTGGAATCAATAAAACTATGAGATCTAACTTGTTTTCATTGATTAATTTATACTTTGAGTATGAATATTCTTCAATTTCTATTTTCATGACTATCTCATTGAATTATTAAGAGACCTTCTAGTTTATTATTCTTTGCAAAATATATGCTATATTAGATATCAAATATGTAATTGTTTAATCTCTCTAATTTGCGAAGCAACTATGGTTTAATGATATGTTGCATCAGAAACCATTAGATCTTAGGAAGAATGCTCTACTAAATTAAATATAATTGCTTGTGCTTGTATTATTTAGCTTTATCTCTCTCTAACTCTTAAGACTGCTACTAGATTAGATTTTTGGTGTTTCTCTTGATTTTTTTAATAGATAAGATTAATTAGATTGTTTGTTTTCTAATTAACTGCATCTAAAGAGAGATAGGAAAATAGTTTTAATGGTGAATATTCAAAGTGTTAATTGATATATATTTGCATCAATGATTAGTTGTAAAAGATCCAATAATAGATGTTGACTTAGATCAAAGTTTGTTCTTTTTAGAAAACTGGGACTTTTCTATTAGATTTTTTACATCTCCATCCCTATAAAATTATAAAGCCCTTGGATTAAAACAAATGGATTATCCATCTTAAGATTAAATAATAATTCTGTTACTGACATATTGTTAAATTAATCATAGAAAATCTACAATAAATCTCTAACATGATTTAAACCAGCAGCATTAACCTGTCATTACATATTTACCTAATACATGACAATCATGTATTCATTATGCATATTAATATGTATATATTTTTGTATCATTAATATTATTGAATTGTCTAGATTGAATTAAAATATTTTTTCATATAACTCTTCTAATATAACATGCGGAAGTTAAAGAAAATAATAAATAAAGAAAGAACACATGAATTTTAATGAGTAAAAGGGTTGCATATATAAATAGCAGGTTTTATTTTTTCTAGAATAACAATTCTCCGGTCCTTATTTTTAGAAGGTTTACAAAGTCTTAAGTAGACCAGAAACTTTACCTCAGTTAAAAAACAAAATAAAAATCCAAATTTACAAAGAAAAGAAGCACGAAATTCAAGAATAACAACAAAAATCACCACCACCACCACCACTTTTAATTAGAAAACAAAATAAAAATTTAAAATTTTACAACTGTTCTAAGAAAAATAATCTCGAAAAATCCTATAAAATTTCAAACATAATAAGATAGATAAAAAATTATAATTATTTTAAATTATTATTCTAGGATGAGACTGATGAAACCTTCTCTTAAATTGTAATTATTCCACCGGCAGGCCAATTACATAATCTTACCGGGTCAAGTTTAGACAAAATAATAGAGCAAGTACATATGTAGCATAGGTTACAGCTTAGGCCAATCATGATAAAAAACAGAAAAAAAAAAAAGGAGTGGGGATGCTTTTTATTGAACTCAACATTAGGACAGGAGTGATTTGCGGCCTTAACTATATTGATTTGATTGGTATTAATTGATATTAATTACGAGATTTGTGTTGAAATCGTGTTGACTCAACATGATAATATCCTTATCAATTCTCACCATTACTCTTGCTAGAGAGAGAGAGAGAGAGAGATGATCTCGTTACTCGTACTTTCAGCCCATGATTTTGTTTTTCTTTTTAGGGAAAACTGCATTCAAGCCCTCCAACTATTGCGAAATTTCTTGTTTGATCCCTATCTA
>Ga0325405_1007240_pt1 | contig 11195 bp, 4 predicted proteins | sample PopdelMetagenome_21_FD_205663 | JGI IMG/M metagenome (GOLD analysis project Ga0325405, IMG submission 205663) | Populus deltoides microbial communities from Bellville, Georgia, United States - Xylem-Control-R2 | ecosystem: Host-associated > Plants > Phyllosphere > Stem > Wood/Secondary xylem...
AATTCTAAAGCATTTAAAAAGTGTAGCTGCTCGCCCACCAAGTGTCATACAGCTCATATCAAAGAGTTGCTCCTCGGTCAAGAGCAGGTTCTCATTCGGACCATACTAGGCAAACCCCTGAGCGGGTTTTGCATGTTCCAAAAACCAAGCATCTTCGAGGGAAGATATTTTCAACCGCTAAATTGATGAAATAATATCTTGAATAGAATAAATATAGTTTTTTTATTATGCATATTTTAAATTTAAAAAGTTAATTGTATTGGAGTAGAAAAACTAAGTATTTTATTTTTTACATTATCATATTTAGTTGGTTTATTTATTTTGTTGTCTTCTCAACATATATATATATATATATATATATAAAATATTAATAAAAGAAGTATTAAAAAAATATTTTTTAATTTTTAGCTTTTCTTTCGGTACATCCTTGAAGTTTCTCTGACAACATGACCTGATTTACGCAAATGTTCTGCATCCAAGCTTGCTTTTTACCTGATTTGACAGAATATAAATGCCAGGATTGATCATGATGGTTCTCGAAGAGAGCGGAACAGCCAAGGAACATCATTATTCTGCCGAGTGAAGGGAAGATACTCGGCAACAACTGGACTCCATGCATACGAGAGCATCTATTTTTTTTTTTTTAATTTCAAATTGTGTTTTTAGATATTTATAGATTATTTTAATTTAATATTAAAAAATTAAAAATATTATTTTAAAAAATAATATTTCCACAGATCATTAAATCAAGCAGCAGATGCTTAGAAACCACACAGATTGGATGAATTAATATTATGAAGTTAAGATGATGGAACCAGGTTCTCTGGCGGAAACCACTCCAGTGAGGAAATTATTTCGCTATAACATCATAAATTAATTTGTAAAATATTTTTTATTTAGAAATATATATTTTTTATTTTAAAAACTTATTTTTTATATAAAACATTAAAATGATGTGAAAAAAATTAAAAAGTATTAATTTAAAATTAAAATAAAATAAAAAAAATTCAAATATTTTCAAAAATATTTTTAAAATAAAAAAACAAAAACACCTTTATTTTTAATAACTTTCTGAAACTAGAAAAAAAAGGGTTCTCGTAAAAATATTATAAGATTATATACTTGATGCCTGGATTTTTATTAATCTTATATTCGAGTATCTTATTTTTAATTTTATCTATTTAAATTATTAATATGTTTCTTTTAATTTAGCAATTATTGTAAGTAAATATATTAGGTGATAACATGTGTATTATCTAGTAACACATGAAGAAAAAAAGAAAATGTGGAATCACAAATTGAAAATAGAAATTCGAAAAAACAATTAAAAATAAAAGAGAGAAACGGACAGCAACAATCAATTTAAAAGGAAGATGGGTATGCACATCAGAACCATATCTAAAGAGTTTGTCAGTTCCTCCCCACAGAAAGCCCATCAGGATGAATGGGCTAGAGGCTGGAGCTGGACATAGTTAGCCCAATTCATGAGATAAGTAACAAGACACCTCCACTAGATTTTAAACCCGTGTTTTGTTGATCGGAGCCACGCAAACTAGACTAGACAGATCATCTTGTTCCTGGAGGTGGAACATGAAGCATCCCGTTTGGCTTGGCGTTGAACTTCCTTAATTTTTCCATAAAATCACTCGCTGCTCTCTCACTGCACTTTACTATGGAACCCACGTCAGTTCTCCTTCACTCTAAAACAATTCCTTTCAGTTTCAGCATCTCTCGTAACAGCAGCAGAAAACTCTCTTTCAGGCATTCCAACAAACAGTTTCAATCCCGTTTGTCAAACGACAATTTCCTCTTTGGTCAAAGCCTTAAACCCATCAAAAACCAAGCAGAACTTCCTTTTTCACTATATCAATCAACTTCATCACTGAAAATTACAAGAACACACTTGTTATCTCCTCCCAAATGCTCACATTCCGGCTCTGCAAGCACAGACGGTTCTCAAAACCACCCATTTTTAAAACCCTTCAAAAACCTCTCTCTTGATGAACTAAAAGCGACCCTTTTGCAATTAACCCCTATTGATATCATCAAGTGGTCAGGTATCTTATCAATTGCAATTGCAGCCACAAAACGGACTGTGAATTTGGTCTTGAACCCGTTTTTCTGGATGTATTTTAGCTGGACATGGTTGTTTTGGCCGTGGTTTGTGGCTATATTACTTGCTGTTTATGGATTATATTGCTTTTATAAGCATTCAATCGGCGAAGCTAGCATTTTTGAGCAATTTGCAATTGTTACATCAGTGTTCACTTGGTTAACTCTAGTCCCTCCTGCCCATTTCAATGGATACCTACAAGGATGGCCTTTTGTGTTCTTTTTTGTGTATCATTATTTCTTTTTCTTCAATGTAAGTGTGAGGAAACGTTTGTATGGTGATTATTATGCACGCCCCCATGACCCCAAGTGGGATTTACACCTACCCAGATGGTCTCGCCTTTTGTTCTGCGTTGGGGTCATGGTTGGGCACTGGCTTGCAGCTTTTGAAGGTCCAGAGCTGCACCTCATTCCTGGTGGGTGGAGCAATGCGGGGATTTGGATTTTGATATTGGCAACTTTGCTAATGCAGTATAATTCTACATTTTACCTTGCCAAGTATTCGGAGAAGGTGGTGGTGCCTATTGCTGTTGTGCAATTTGGGCCATATAGGTGGGTCAGGCACCCGATCTATTCATCCACAATGCTTCTCTTTGCGACTTATTTCCTTGCGCTTCGTGCACCTTTGAGCCTGTTGTTTGTGGTAGCGGTATGTTTGATTTATTATGCACAGAAGGCAAAAATGGAGGAGGATCTAATGATTGAGACTTTCGGGGAGAAGTATCTAGAGTACATGGGTAAAGTTCGGTACAAGTTCATTCCTTTGGTTTATTAAGACAGCATCCAGGTATGCGTTGTTGATTTCTCAACGTGACCAATTTTCTTGGATAAAGGTACTTGGATTTTTAATTGAGAAGGAAAAAATATTAAATTACATTGTTCCATTGTTTTAATCGTTACACATGTCTTTCGGCTTTTCTTCGTGTAAGTTTTCAGAGTGCTTCGCTGATACTTGTTTATTCATTCCTATGTTTAATGCAATGAGCTAGTTTAGTGGTGACTCCCTGTGCTAATATGGATTGAATAATTGTAGTTGCGTGCAAAAGTATGGTTTTCTATAGATAATAAGCATGCTGAGCGTAACTAATAATATTGTATCTGCTCTTTGCTAATTTCTAGGTGGTGCCTTCTTGATGCTCATTGCTAATAGTGAACTTGACAGTAATCTGTTTGTTGAGTTTCAGAGGGGAATTATAAAGTGTTCTCTAAGTTCATTATGCATATTAAGTTGCACATTCTGAAGAATGTTAGAGAGATTCACTTCAGCTAGAAGGTACAATCACTTGGCAAATCCTCTAGCAAGCTATATTTGAATACAAATCATAAATTCTCATTTATTTTGTTATACATATTTAATTGCAATTTCTGAAGTGATGCTTAGAGAGATGTACACAAGCAAGAATCTATAATCACTCGGCTTTTCCTTTAGATTGCATTTTCACACAATTTGAACAAGGAAATTGTGTGAAGTAACTTGGGTGGCTTGTGGAAAGATTAATACGATGTATACGATTTGGAGAGTTTTGTTATTGCAGTTCCAGAAACAATTGTTGGAAATTTGACTATAAAACAAATGAGGATGTTTAAGAGTTCAAGTAAATGTATCCTAGGGAAAATGGTGGCAAGATCAAGTTAGGACATTAATGGCCGTGAAGCATCTGATATCATTTTGTTGCGGCATTTTTCTTTTTGATATTTCCAGAAACAAGTGTTAGAAATTTGACAGTAAATCTGATGAGGATGTTTAAGAGTAAGTAAATGCATCCTAGGGAATATCATTTGGTCTGGGCATTTTTCATTTTTTTCTTTCAGCATTTGAATGATCAATGATCATCTTTCTTCTACAAAAAAAGTGTTATCTTTTAATATTTCCTGCTTATTTAATTGTCAACTCTAGTATAGTTCTACACTTATTTGAGGCTTTTGTTGGTCTAGCAGTTGGCTATGTTGGCGATAGCCATGCCATTTTTTTGTTTTACCAGTCATTCAGTATTTGAGAGATAATTGATATTAATACTCTGAGTAGTGAATCAGCATCTGCTTTTTTCCTCATTTACGCTGTGTATTTTTCTCTAGAAGCTAAAGAACTCTTATATTCTGTTCATTAAAGTGGAAAGGTGTTGTTCTTTGGAGATCTTCAGTGCTCCACTAGCCCTTGCTTTGTCAACATATGACTCTTGGTTTTAAAAAAATTGAGCTCCTAACCATTGTCTTTTGCCTGTTGAGTGAACTAGGGTAGGATTGTTTCAGGAATACGATAAAGTTTGAGGCATCTTTTTCACTTGCCTTGAAAGTTAAGTATTGAACAGGGAGTTTATTTGTTTTTTAAAATTCCTAACTAATAATCTACATTTTATTCCACCTGATATATGTTTTCAACATCTTACGATAGCGTAATGCCTCCATGTTTATTTTCTCACTTTTGGTGTCTCTGGTTGGAAATTTTATGTTCAATTGAGATCATGCAATAATATGCATCCATATATCTTAATTTAAATATTTATAATCTTAGAACTTTGTTCTTTCTAATTCCAACTTAGAGTTGCATAACCAATGTAAACTGTACAAAGTGATAATGGCCTCATACAAACACCCTCTGAATTATTGGTCTTTTGGATGGAGATCCTTCTGTCATCTTTCATTCACTTTCTCCCTTAAAATCTCACGTGCTTATCACATGCTTAATGCTAAAAATGTATAAATTATAAAGACCCACTACTATTGACTATTTTGATTGGCAACTCCTATATTTTTTTCTTCTAATTCTAATACCCAAGTTATGAGGTGATTGGATTGAGGCTCCTCCATTAGGTTTCATCCAACAATACCACGGTTTTATCGATGTGAGTGTTCATCTCAATTTTAAATCCAATCATTATCATGGTTGACTATTTTAATACTTGGAAATTTCAAATTGAAAAACTAAAAGCTCAAAATTTTTTAGTTTGATTTGAGTTTAAAAATGGTTTTTGAGAGGTTGAAAGAATTATTTTAGCTGTCTTTTGAGTTTATTTAGTAGTAAAAAAGGTGAACTTTCAATGGTGATGGTAACAAATGGGGTTCTAATCCAAGCACATCACAATTCATGCATTAACATAAAAAAAATATATAGGTTGTGTCAATCAAAATGGTCGATATTTCAATGATATTTATATGTTTTAGGCTTGGCTATCACATGTAAAATTTCGGGGATCTAGTAATCCGTTGAAAATTTGCTTTAAATCAATATAGGCTCATTTTCATCCAGCAACTTTCCATCTGATTTATCTCTGTAAGATAACTTACTTCAAGAGTTCACAGCCTTGGCTTATTGAGATGCTTATTTCATTTGTTGGGTGTTTTTACCATTCACTTACCATATTAAGAATGCAATTGAATGAAATAGTCACAGATTTGGATGAATCGTGATGGTCAACAAAAGTTTTGTGGTTAATACTTTATTTTTTACATTCCAAAGCTCCCTGGTTTTAGCATTTGCTCGCATAGAGTTTTGAATTAATCATATACAATTGATGTTGAAATCTACACTAGAAATGCAGTATTGTAATGTGGTTTTTCCACTTCTGTAGATACTGAAATGAAAATGCTGGGAATAGTTTATCTTGCAACAGTAAAAACACCTGATATCCTGGTCGATAATGATAGTACTCAGGTCCCCTGATGATTTCAAGGAAAGAGCTAAAATGAAAATTCTTATATGAATTGAGCAACAAGACATCAATGATCTTATGATTCTATCGATGAGAACTACAATCAGCCCCTATCAGTGACAAGACTAGACTGATTGGTTGTCATAAGTAAGAATTCCATTCTTGATCATTGAGGAGCCATCCATCTTAAGTTCATTTATAAGCAATCTGATGATGCAACTATGTTGCTGTTAGACAAATATTTGTTCAATTTGAAGACCTTAGACGAAGTAATTGTTCATCAAAATAGAGGCTTTTAAAGTCTAGAAACAAGTTCAGGTTTCTAGTTTTCTAATCTGGGTGCTTGCTTTACAATTTATCGAGGGATTTTGTTGGCTGTGGCAAGATGTTACTTTCTGCAACAGGGGCCTGTTCTCTGCAACTTTCCCGGTTGGGACTTGTTAGAGCATACTACACAACCTTTTTGGTCATTAGATTTAGTGAGCAATACTGGGAATTTCATCTTAAAATTCTATCCAATTATTGATAAATCATTCATTGACTATTCAGATCCATCCCAAACCCTAAGTAAAATCTTAAAATTTCTATATTTTCAAAGCTGTCTTTTTTTTATATAAATATATTTCAAAGATGTCCAATATAAGCGACTGAGCACAAATATGTGGCATTTTGAATGCTTTACTCTTATATAGACTGCAGATATTGTTTGGTCTAGATTTGTAAAGTTACGCAGTCAAATTGTAAATGAAATGCGTTCTGCAATCCTATATATTGATGCTTTAATCTTCTCAGTTTATTTTTCATTCCTCCTTTCTAGAGCATGACAAAAATGATGTGATTCCATGTGTGAATATACCACTATCAGGTTTTTTTTTTTGTTACCGAGCGCATGTTGCTAGGAAATACAAGTGTTGTTGAATATACTTCTTGTCTGTCACTCTCTGCTTGGAGTCTAGTTCCTTAATTTTCCCTGACAAAACTTTATTAGGACAAATGCACTTCATCTTTTTCATCTTGACTATTCATCTAGCTTTGAAAGGACAAAAATTCTATGAACCATTTGTGATGTATCTCCACTTAAATTTGATCCTAGTACCAACTCTAGCCTCATAAGTCCTTGATGACTTGAGATGAAGTGCACATGCACATGACAGCCAGCTCATCAAAATGTGAAATATATCAGCTCATGCATGCTTTGCAATCGCACCACCTTGTCAGCATGCAGTTGAAAACCTCCAAGTTCTCTCAAGAAAAATCACTTGAAAATACGTATCTACTTTTCTTCTGATGGAAATTACATACGATCACTTTCTTTTATGTCCTTTAGGCCATATTTGTTTTATGAAAAGTAGTTTTCAGGAAATTATTTTCTAAATTTTTCTGTATTTGATTGTCATTAGAAAAGTTGGTTAATGAAAAACACTTTCCGGTCAACAGAAAACACTTTCCAGTCAAAGAAAAATTTAACATGGTTTCCAGGAAAGTGTTTTCCCTTTTGACTGTGTTTGTTTTCTAGAAAGTGGTTTGTGAAAAACAACTTTCCAAACTTTTCTATGCTTGTTTGTCATTAGAAAAGTTAGTTAACGAAAAACACTTTTTAGTCAAAGGAAAATTTAGCTTGGTTTCTAGAAAAGTGTTTTCCTGGAAAATTTAGGCAGAAAACACTTTCTGAAAGTTGTGAAAAATTTAGAAATGTCATTATTTGCTGATTATATCAAATTTGATCTTCCAACTTTTAATTGCTATATATATATTTTTTTGAATATTTATTTTTCAATTTCATTTCTTAAAATTTAATTTTTATATTAACTTTGGTTTTTATTTTTGTAATTGCTATTTACTTTTTTCTTATTATTTTTTTATTGAAATTTTTTATCTATCAAATTTGGTCCTCATTCTTTTGATTGTTACTTATTTTATTTGAAATAATTTATGAAATGTTAATTATTATTATTTTAATTTCTTTATCGTTCATTTTTTTAATATTTTAGATTTGATCTCTATTATTTTGATTATTATTTATTTTATTTGAGATAATTTATAAAATTATATATTTTTTTTCAATTTCATTCTCTTTCAACTTTTTAATTTGTAATATTTATTCCTCGTTATTTTAATAAACTTGAGAAAAATAAAACATTAATAAGTTATTTTCCAGCTCATTTTCCATGACATAACCAAACACTAAAAAGTGTTTTTCAATTTATTTTTCATTACACTATCAAACATTAAAGAATAATTTACTTTTCTGAAATTTATTTTTCCAGAATTCATTTAAAAAAAATAAAACTATTTTTTAGCAAACAAAAATATTCATCCTTTTTCATGCTCTTCGATAATGCGGTCCTCTTCTGGCTTCCGATAACTGCCGGGCTTTACATGCGGGGATGTCCAGATTTCCTCACTTGTGGTTATCGCCACTTGATCTCCTCTAAGTGTATGAGGTGAAGGCAAGCTGGGAAGGCTTTTCTATGTGTTCTGCGAACGTTTGGCTTGAAAGTTTACCAATTTCCGTCACAGTTATGTATAATTAAAGTATTTGTTCCCACAATTTGTCATTTTTAATCTCGTGACGGATGAGAAGGGACTGGTTTTTACTTGTTGTTCGATATTGTCATTTCCTTAACGAAATCTTGTAGCCTTTTGCGACGTTGGAAACATGGAGAAAGTTTTCCACGTTTTCCTCCCCCTCCTCTCTCCCATGGTATTTCTCGTCATCTCGGTGGCCTTGATAAGCTTTCCAAGTTCAAACAACGAATCCCTATTTCCTAACTATTCCTAATTTATTGAATTTTCTAGGTTCAAACAAGAAGTCTTTAATTTCTTTATATTTGATGGAAAATCTAGATCCTTAATTCAATGTAAATCATGAAAATGATGTTTAATTTAATATTACCTCTATTCTTAAAATATAATATTATTAAATTAAGCATGATAAATTAACTCCGATCAAAGAAATACTTAATTATTTTTTATAAGGATTAATTAATTAATCTTGATAAACTTTAAGGGCTGGATTATAATTAACTTTAACCAACATTACTTGGGAGGAAACAGCTAGCATGTATATTCTGACTTCGGAGGTGATTTGATATGGTAACATGGTGGTGATAGGAGTTTTCTGTAAGAACAGTAAGAAAGAGATGATCCTTCTGCTCCCGACATGTTACAGGGGGGAGGTGATCTTACCATAAAGGACTGAGAGTTAGAGGGTCTTTGGCAGTGTGGTAGTGGTTACTTTTTAAATAGCTTTTAGTGCCGAAATACATGACAATGATGTTTTTTTATTTTTTAAAAATTATTTTTGACATCAGCACATCAAAACGATCCAAAAGATACAAACCGCATTCAATTTTAGCAAAAAAAAAAAATTTAAAATTCGATCAAAAACAGGTTTAACCGCAGAGCCAAACAGGAGCAATGTTTCCTTCCCTCGACTGGTAAATAATATTGTTTCTGTATAATGGTACCTTCTCATTTTACTACTTAAGAAATCACTTGGTAAAGCAGCGCATTTAAAATGGTTAGGGCTAGTAGCTAATGCTGTTGATGTGGTTATGTAAAAAATATTTACCATACATCATGTTGTTAAATATTAATTTATCTGGCTAAAGCTTCTTGAACTTGGACAGTTTAATATCGCGTTTTTTGTTTTCTGTTTCTAGAAAAAAAAATTCAAGATTTTAACTTGCATTTCTAACTTAATCATCTGTTTTTGATGTACATGTATAGTTATTAACTAGACAAGTGACTCCTGTTTTGCCGCGAGCATGATATAATTTTTTGTAACGTAAAAAATAATACTCAAATGTTGTCAGTGTATTTAAAGAAGAAAAAGAAAATCCACCACTTGACATTATAGAAAGAAAATTGAGAAAAAACAAATAACGATATTTGCCAATTGATCTTAAGAATCCAATTATAGAGAGACATATTTGAAAAAATTAGTGAAAAAAAAGTTAAAAGAAACAAAGAACCATCAAACCCGAGTGAGACCGTCAAAACTTGTCAGCGGAAACATGCAAACAGGATAATCTAAAAGAAGGAAAAAATAACATGGGTCACCCGACTAAACTCATTGCTTAGATCATGAGATAAGAATAACCTGGTTGAAAGGAAACCAGAGAAAATAACTAAGTTCATTTTTCAAAATGAACGTCTTCAAAGGATGTAATTGAGGGGGAATTGACCTAGTGTGAAATGATAGAAAAAACTTGGTTAGACCCATAACATAGTCAAGCCGGGGCAAGTCAGGTTAAAATGCGTTGACTATTTTTCTTTATTTTATTTTATTTTAAAAAATAATATTATTTTAACATTTTTATAAAACAAAAAGATTTTGTTGACTTGGGTTAACTCGGGTCAGTCCACCTAACCCATGACCCCGAATTGACTTCCCGGTTGGGTCTAAAAACTATGAAATACACCATAGCTTTCAATAAATCAAATGTTAAATAATAAAATTTTAAAAAATTCAATTATATAAAAGGGTAAAAAAATATCAATTAAGAGAATAAAGACTTAATTTGAAAAACAAATTGAGAGTACAACATAAAATTTTGAATTAAAGGGAAAGAATGAAAGAAAAATCAAATTAATAAAAGAATCCAAAACAAAAATAAAAATAAAGAAAATAGAGACCAAATTTGAAAAAAAATAAAAAATCAATATTATAGATCCAATGATGAAATTGAAAACAAATTAAAATTTGATAAAAGAGCTAAGAATAAAAAAAACAATTTGAGAGTCAAACCTTAAATATCATCAAATGTGAAGGGCAAAATTGAAAAAAAAATCAAATTCACAAAAGAATCCAAAATAAAAATCAAAATAAAAATATTAAAAATCAAGATCATGGATTTAAGGATGAAATTGAAAACAAATTAAAATATGATAAAATAGCTAAAAATCAAGATTAAAAATCAAAACATTGAGGGTGAGAATTGAAATATCGTAAAATAAGAGGACAAACCTCATTTTTTTAATCGCCATCACAAAACTCAAGGAGGCCGAGAGAGAGAGAATATGAAAGGGGCGGCTGATGATAAATTTTTATCGTAATCACCATATGCGCCGCTTCTCATGAAAAGAGGTGCCGTGTAGCTTCCAACGCCTTAGCTGAAGCTGGTATTTCTCCATAAGACAACAACTCACGAGTTGTTTAAAGAGCGCAGGTTTGGCGTTTGAACCTGCATTCCTAAAAAATTTAAAATTTGTTTTTTGCTAAAATTTAATATGGTTTGTATGTTTTAGATTGTTTTGATGTGCTGATGTCAAAAATAATTTTTAAAAAATGAAAAAACATTATTGACACGCATTTTGGCATGAAAAGTAATTTGAAAAGTACCCGCAATCACACTGCCAAACATGCTCTTAGTAAATTTAATTTTAGAGCAATTTAGTCAATTCAATTTTTAAAATAAAGTAAAAAGC
>Ga0325405_1007244_pt1 | contig 11186 bp, 7 predicted proteins | sample PopdelMetagenome_21_FD_205663 | JGI IMG/M metagenome (GOLD analysis project Ga0325405, IMG submission 205663) | Populus deltoides microbial communities from Bellville, Georgia, United States - Xylem-Control-R2 | ecosystem: Host-associated > Plants > Phyllosphere > Stem > Wood/Secondary xylem...
TTGTTAATATGAATTGGATCATGCTTCTTGATAATATATATGTTGATTATTATCCTTGTTATGATAAGCATGATCAATTGTTGAATCCGAATTATTGATATGAACCAGTATATATATTCTGAATCGACTTCTGAATTGATAGCTCCTCATTTGATTGATGTCATGAGTTGAGCCTTGAGATATGAATATGTCTGTTTGATTATGATTATGAACCTATGGTATGTCAGTCAGAATACCCATGCTAACAGGGTAGTGTTAGTCTTTGTGCACATCGTATCTGAACCCTAGTTGGTCGAGGGAGTCACCAACCTGTGTTGACTGATCATCCTCCAATACGGAGCCTCATGCTTATTGCATTTTGATTTTCTGACGAGTTTTACCATATGATATTCTTGTTATGGCCAATTTGAGAAACATTTCTATAAGAACCTAGAGCCGTACTTGTATATATATTTCTCATTGTTGTATTACCTCATGTGTATATATTGAACGTTATCTACTCACTGAGTTGTTGAACTCACCATCTCATTATTTATCCTTTTCAGGCTTATAGTTTGATAGCAGGTCATTTTTGTTGGACCTTCAGAACCTGCTCTTTGGTTGTACTTTGTACCTTTCCTTTATGTCTAGTTAGTGCTCCAAAACACTAAACTTATATAAACTCTTGTATTAAGACAAATTCAATTATATTATGAAGTTGATTTTGTTGTTAATGTTGTGTTGAACTCTGATTGAGTTAGGATAAGTTTGTATATAAGTTTGGGTTCGTATAGGTATGGAACCTTGGAAGGGAACCTTGCCTATGTGCTGGTCATGGATCCGGGAATCAGGTCGTGACAATCTTCTCCTTTGATCTAACTAGATTTTTTTTAAACACAAGGCAGATTTTTATGATTTTCTTCCTTTTGGTCATTAAATTTTCTTAAAAGGGGCTTTGGTTTGATTCCAACAAGCTGCGGGCAAATCTTCAGCCTTTCGACTGGCAGCCTCGTGAGCAAAAGAAAGACAATCTGCGACCACTCCAAGCTTCTCGTTGCTCCCCTGTTCCGATTAGAAACAGAGATTCAAGAAGCTATGCTACTGTCCTGAGACAAGAGTTCCAACAAAATCTACTGTAAGTTCCCAAGACACTCTTTTTCCAGAAAATCATTCCTCTGCTTTGCATAAAGTGATCCATGAATCTGTAGAAGAGGAAGCTGTATGGTTAGGATATAGTCTTGTTGGGTCAATTAAAGAGGGTGTGAATTAAGGTTGGCCCGGTTTCACTATGCAATAGAGACATTGAAGATAAATCAGGAAGAGGAAAAGAAGCCTCAATCGCTCAACATGAGGGTTTGAAGTGGCTCAACTCAAAGAAACCAAATTCAGTTTATATTTGCTTTAGAAGCTTGGCAAACCTCACTGCCTCTCAACTTAAGGAGATTGCAGCAGATCTCGAAGCTTATGGGCATCAATTTATCTGGGTAGTTAGAAGAGACAAAAGGAGTCAAGAAGACAAGGGAGATTGTTTACCTGAAGGATTTGAGGAAAGAATGGAAGGCACTCCAAGTTTTGATTCTTGATCATAAAGCAATAGGTGCATTTGTGACTCATTGAGGATGGAACTCAACTCTTGAAGGCAGGCCAATATTTTCTGAGCAATTCTATAATTGAAAAGTTGGTGATTGATGTTTTAAAAACTGGAGTTGTTGGAGTTAAGGAATGGTTTAGAGTGCATGGCGATCATGTTAAAAGTGAAGCTGTAGAGAAGGCAATCACTCAAATTATGATGGGTGAAGAAGCAGAGGAAATGAGAAGTAGTGCAAAGAAGCTAGGACAAACGGCCAGGAAGGCTGTTGAAGAAGGTGGATCTTCTTGCTCTGATTTCAATGCTTTGATTGAATAACTGAGGTGGGGTCGCCCTTGAAACAAAGGCAGATGTAAGTGTTGTCACACATGCATAGAATATTTTATTTCTACTTAGTAGTGGTTTTGGCAATTTATTTTCAGACAAGTCGTGATTTAAGGAACAAGGACTGTGATGCATGGCTATTTTATATTTTATGATTGAGATGGTTAGATTTCAAGATTTTTCTGTTTAGGAGGTAAGACGTCAATTTCTTGCTTTTCTTCCAAGAGAAAGTATTTGATCCTTTTTTCATATATAATAATGCTGTCGAGCATTGAATTTCTAAACATCTCACCTTTGGTTTTGTTTGTCGCATTGACTCTTTTGCATTTTATTGCAGCTTATTGCTATGTGTATGGCATGCTTTAATCAAAAAGTTGAGTAATCGATGAATATTAGGCAAGAAAATTACTGATTATTTTTTTTTCTGCCTCCTCCTTTTCTTTCCCCCACCTCGAAAATTGTCATATCATTTTTGTTTTCTACCTCCTCCTTTTCTTCCCCCAACCCTGAAAATTGTCAGAGGACACTTTTATGCTTTGAATCAAATTCATCCTAATTCTTTCGCTCATAATGTTTCATTTGTCTTCCTTGTTCAGTGCCTTTTTTTTTTCTTTGACAAGGTTTTCCTTTTTGCCTTTTATCTTGAACAGCATCCCATAGTATGTCCACTGATCAGTCTCAAGCACGCCAGCAATTGTTATCACAGAACATGCAGAAATGCATGGCATCTATGGAGTTCAAAGTTCTGCTGGTTTACAAGCGGCACTGCCTCCTGTCTCCGGTGTAACCCAGACTATCCCCAACACTGTTGTCCAGAATCCTAACATGCGGAGTATCAATGGGACAAGGGAATCCCTCCACTGTGTTTGCCAATTCTCAGAGACAAATGCCAGGTAATGCTCTTTTAGGTAGCTTTATGTGCTAATGCTGCCACTTATGACATTACTAATGTCACTGCTATTGAAACCATTGCAATCACACACGCATTTGTTACCACATCATACCCTCCAGTGCATTGCACCTCTCATTCTGGATTTATAGGGTATGTCCGTCTGTTTGAATGATTACATAACGTTTAGATGGAGTTCCTAGTACTCCTAGTCCAAAAAGGACTTGTATTCCTCTGCGAATGCTTGACTTGCTGTGTGCCATTTTGATTTTTAAACACAACCATGCAGGTAATGCTCTTTTTGGTAGCTTTATGTCCCACTGCTATTGGAACTATTGCAATCACAAATGTATTTGTCACCACACGATGCCCTCCAGTGCGCTGCACCAACTGGACATGCAAAAGGCGCTGATTGGCAAGAGGAGATCTATCAGAAGGTAATTTCTGTGATTTACTGTTCATTAGATGGAGTTCATGTATGCCATAGTCTTGAGCAACTAAGAAATGATTAATCATTCATAAGATGAATGAAGGTAAAAATATTCAGATTTCTAGATCAAGAGGATTGCTTTCTTGGTTCTGGCACAACAGTTTTTTATTGTAAATCTCTCCCTTTCTATTTTTTTCCCTAAATTTGTTGTGTGGTGAATTATTATTTTATTATTTATTTCCAACGAGTCCTATTGTCATTACTTCTTACTGCATTAGACAGACCTAAAAATAAGAGTGCACTATTTCTGAATGACTTACAGTTTATCTTTGGTTAAGTGAACAGTTATTTGCATGATTGCAATCAATTCGTTCTGAAACCTATTGAATCATGACCATATCCAGTATTGTTGAATTTTATAGAAAATGAGGTTGAAATTCTGAATGTCTCAAGTCATAACTGCATATTTGAATTTTATAGAAAATAAGTGGTCATCCTTAGGATCTAAGGCTAAGAAGCGTTGCTAAAGTTGTGACTTCCATTGACTTGAGCTAGAACAGCAGAAAACAATTATGAGTAGTTTGCAGTAAGACAAAGTAACTGAACTTAACCAACTCCTGAATCTTGTCTGAAGCTTCAATTACACAGTCCTTTGCATCTTTCCATTCCATCAATATCGACATCCTCTTGAGTTTCCAGCATTAATTCCACTCTACTATTTTTATCTCAACTAATTTATACTGTCCTCTACCCTTTTTTTTTTTTTTTTTTTATCAATTCTCGTGAAACTGTAAAGAAGGCAATCACTCAAATTATGATGGGTGAAGAAGTAGAGGAAATGAGGAACAGAGCAAAGAAGCTAGGAGAAACGGCCAGGAAGGCTGTTGAAGAAGGTGGATCTTCTTGCTCCGATTTCAATGCTTTGATTGAATAACTGAGGTGGGGTCGCCTTGAAACATTGGCAGATGAAAGTGTTGCTCACATGCATAGAATATTTTGTTTCTACTTGGTAGTGGTTTTGGCAATTTATTTTCAGACAAGTCTTGAGAGTTGAAATAGTAATCACACCCGAGTCAATGACCAATCCAAATCAGTTCCCTTCCTAATGGTTCAGGAATGACAAGTCCAGCTTATATATTTAGCCCAAATAACTAATCAAATAGAAAGGCTGAGCTTAGACAGTACACTACAAATGAAGCACCCAATAGCTAGACATACAATCATAACAAATTCATCTTCTGAAGTCGGAGAACTTGCGAAAACTAGCCACCACAAAATAGTAGCAAGTATCTATGCAGTCTTCGATGAAGTACAACCACCTGCGTCGCCAATATGGATTGATGTAGAGAACAGCTGCAATCGTCATCATCACAACCGTGTAACATACACCGAAACTGATGTAGAAAAACTCCATGTCTATGAAACCATCATCTCCTTGGTCATCATTATGCACTGGCTGTGACGGCACTGCTTCCTCACTACAATTGTTTTGCAATGGAGGTCCACACAAGAAAGGATTTCCTTCGTAACAGCTTTCATCGAAGGTCCCAAACTGAAATTTTCTCTCGGGTGTCTTACCTGACAAGTTATTGTGCGCCACACTAAAAACTTCTAGTGTGGTAATTTCAGCAAGTTGTGGAGGGATGACACCATTCAAGTCGTTGTAAGAAAGATCCAAACTCTCAATCTGCTTTAGGTTTGAGAATGTTGTAGGGATAAATCCAGTAAGATTGTTGTGTGATAAGTTTAATGACAGAATCTCACTTAAGTTTCCAAATTCTTGTGGGATTGCTCCTACAAAGTTGTTATTGGAGAGATCAATACCAGACATGTAGCTGAGAATCTTCCCCTTGTAACCATAATACATATTTTTAGTTGTAAATTCTATCGCTTCTTCTACTGTAAAGTTAAACGTAGAAAACGTTTCCAAGCTATATATAATATTCACTAGTGGTGCACCCATTCTTTCATAATAAGCTTTTTCTGTGAACCCTGATTGAAACTCTACCCAAAACGCGAACGCTTTCTCTGAACTTTTCTTGAAAGTAAGATTGCCCAAACAAGAGGGTAGTGGACCAGAGAGCTGGTTTTGTGAAACATCCAAAATGCTTAATTGTTCTAACAAGCATAACTGAACAGGGAGCTCACCATCAAAGTGATTAGCCCTCAGAAGAAGAAAACTCAATGATGAATGATTGCCAATCCAATTTGGAATAGAGCCGGTGAAGCTGTTGTCTCTAAGATCCATCGAAACCAGGGAAGAGCTGTTAAAAAATCTATATGTTAATCGACCGCTCAATCTATTTTTGGATAGATGAATGTGGGTTAGATGTTGTGGACTGAAACAAGATGGTATATATCCAGACAAGTTGTTCTCAGAAAGGTCCAAATATTCAAGCTGGTCAAGCTGACAAAAGTCTATTGGGATCGGACCCTTAAAATGGTTTTTGGACAAATCAAGAGCTTCAAGTTCCGTAGAATTGACGGACCACCTTGGAAACATGCCTGAAAATTGATTGTTACTCAAATCCAATACAGTCCACATATTCCACCCATATAATGGAAAATCTGATATCTGACCCCAAAAGTTGTTACCACCTAGGTAGAGATATTCTAAGGTAGAAGAATTGAGCACCGAGATCGGTATTTGCCCACCCAAATTGTTGTTTGACAGCTTGAGAAACAGTATTGTTGTTAGTTGTTCTAGTTTTACTGTGGACAATTGATTTTTGGATAAATCTAAAACTGAAAGAGAGCTAATATTTCCTAAACAAGAAGGAATACAACCTGTGAATCCATTCATAGCCATCCTTAAGCTGTTTAGATTTGGAAAGATCAGACAAATATATTTTGGAATTTGACCGTTCATGTTGTTGTTGGATATATCTAAATAGGTCATATTCGGATGGGGGTGATCTTGCAACTGCAAAGCCCCAACAAAGGAGTTCTCGCTCATATATAGTTGCTCCAATCGTGTATTGTTCTTAAGCAACCACGATGGAAACATTCCAGTGATGTTGTTGTGGGAGAGATCAAGGGTTCTTAAATCGTATTGGTAATAGAGGAAGTCGGGAATTTCTACATTGAGTGCTTCCATTGTTGGACTACTTGACAAGCTAAAAAAGACTAGTTGGAACTTTGGAATCAAATTATCAAAGGTAGCAGGTTCTGTTACTAGTCTATTGTTCTCACTGGAGAAGAACTTGAGGCTTGAGTGGTTCATAAAAGGCTTCATTGAAGTGGGAACTTCAAAGAGGTTATTTGATAGTGAGAGGAATTCAAGGGATACCAGGTTGGTAAGAGGACCGGGGGCAATATTTCCAATAAACTGGTTTTTAGAAACATCTAATAGTTGTAGAGATGACAAGTTCCCCAAACAATCTGGGAGTGCACCTCCAAAATTATTTCGAGCGAGATTTAACTGCTTCAGATTCTTCGATTCACACCAACCTGTACAATTTATCTCGAAACAGTCAAAACAGTGTTGAAAGAATCTTTTGTTTATGATGTAATATAGGCGGATGGAGAGTTGTTAATTTACCTTGAGCGGGTAGGGTGCCGTAGAGGTCACATTCAGCAACAAACAAAGCTTTAAGAGCAGGCAATGCTCCAATGTTCTGGAGAAAGTTTATTGGAAGAGAAGTATAATCTAGAATCAATTCTTCAAGGGTGCTAGAATTGAAGAAAGTCCCTATGAAAAAGAAAGAAGAAGAGATATGAGGAAAATAGTGGTGGTACAGAATAGTCATTCCATTCAATATTATTAATTAAGATTTTAAGAAACTAAACTATGACTGCAGGAAGTCCAGCTTCCTTAAACCTATGATGTGTAGAATTGAAAATAGGCAATCAAGTAAGTAGTGAAATTAACTGTTATCTTGATTGAGTTTTTAAACCTATGATACTTTTGTAGCGAGATGATTTTGGATAGAAACAACAAATTGCCAGAAAAATCTTAAATTTAATGGCAACATATTGCCTGATAAATTTTAAAATGATGCCAAGAGATATTCACAACTTTACCATTGACAGTGGTCGATCCTAGCAACCTATTGCTTGATAAATTTAAAGACTTGAGATAAGAAAGTCCACGCAGATGTGATAAAATGCTGTCGTTGAATATATTATTATAGCTCAGGTCCAGGTTCTCGAGTTTCCTCAAATGTGATGATATGATCTCAAAACCTGCAAGAGAGTTAATGTTTCTAAGAGTAAGTCATAATGAGCTGTTGTTCAATTGATAAATGATTCTCAAATTATACATAAAAAGAATGATACATGAACGAACGCATATTTAATTATAAAATAGGTTGTGTACACTTCAAAGATTAAGAAACAATTTTTAAATATCATTCTAATTTTGATCTTATTGGAAAAAAAAACAATTTATGGATATAAAGTCATTATGATAGACTTTCAAAACAAGATAAAGAAACTTATAATTAAGATCTCATCGGTAATTAAAACTAATTAATTAGTTATGATAGTTTGAAAAACTACATGAATATTAATCCATGGCAAGTTGAAATCCGTTCGTAACTTAATTCCTCTATCTATTTAGTTAGTAAGAAGCTCAGTTGTCACTAATTTAGTAATTATAATTTGTTCCTAACTGCCTCTGTTTTCTAGCAAGTACTTTCCCAATTTTATCCATGGCATTAAAGAATTATAAACTTTTTCACGTTTTATTTCTCAAAGTCCAAATATTTCACCATAAAATCACCCATCACCATTCACCACAGAATATGTGGGTTTTATGTTGTTGTCTTTATTGATAAAACAGTCGAGAGTTTTTCTAATAAAGAAATTGGTTGTCGAGAGTGATTTGTATTGGATAGTTTTTTTGATAGTTTTTATTAAATAGATACAAAGTCCTCATTTTTGTTGATAAAGAAACAATATAATTAAGAGAATGTCATGTGAAGCATTTAGGTAGGTAGAAACTGTGTATTATACCTGATCCTGTCAACATAGTAAACGATAGATCCAAAGACTTGAGGGATGAAAGCCCACTCAGAATTGATAAGATGCTTCTGTTCAATTGATTGAAACTCAGGTCAAGGTTCTCTAACTTTCCTAGCCTCATCGGTTGGAGTACTTGAAAACCTACAAGATATACATAAAAAAATATACAGTGCATAGATTAAGGAAGAAAATAGATTGCAAGTAATGTTTTGATCATCCTAGTTTTGATCTCTTTAATCTCTTCCTGTCTTATTAGAAAAACAATTATTGGATAAGATCAAAGCTCCATAGATGAAATCGCAATCAAACATGATGAAATGCTATCGTTGATACTTAAATATATATAAAGTCCTCAATTTTCTTGATAAAGAGAATGTAACTTACTATTGATAGATCCAAATATTTCACCATAAAATAATATAAAACCCAGTTAAATATGTGGATTAAAAAGAGAGGAAATAATAAATGGCTACAAACAAGAATTAAATATCAAATATGTGGGTTTTATGTTGTTCTCTTTATTGATGAAACAGTCGAGAGTTTTTCTAATAAAGAAATTGGCTGTCGAGAGTGATTTGTATTGGATAGTTTTTTTGATAGTTTTTATTAAATAGATACAAAGTCCTCATTTTTGTTGATAAAGAAACAATATAATTAAGAGAATGTCATGTGAAGCATTTAGGTAGGTAGAAACTGTGTATTATACCTGATCCTGTCAGCTGATTGCCTGATAGATCCAAAGACTTGAGGGATGAAAACCCAGTTAGAGATGGAAAAATGCTATCGTTGTATTGATTCCGTCTTAGATGAAGGTTCTCCAGCTTTTTCAACCTTGATGACAAGACCTTGAGACCTGCATGATGTTCCTCAATAGCATATTGGAAGGAAATAATTAAATGCGTAGAAAGAAATGATATGAGAAGGAGAAAAGAAAAGGTTTCGAAGCTAAATAATTAAAAGGTTACCATAGAAGCTACCTCCTGATCCAGCTGCCAACTCATTATATGATAGATCCAAAGACTTGAGAGTGGAAAGGTTACCATTGAAACATGACAAAATGCTTTTATCATTTTTATTAAATCGGTTATGACTTAGGCCAAGTTTCCTCAGTTTTGATGATAGGACTTGGAAGCCTGGAAGAGAATCATCAAAGCAAGATAATTGACATTAAACACCAACCAACCAACCTTCATTTATTTTATTATTATAATTAAGTGCACAAACATTGAACTAACCTTCATTCTCCATGCAACCAACCAATCCATTAAATCCCAAATCAAGACTTTGCATATCTTTAAAAGGCTGAAACAAAGATGCGTTGAGAACCCAATCGCCCAAGCTCCAATCCCATGCTCCATTAAGAGAGAGTTGGATCACTCGCCTTGTAGTGTTATCACACTCGATCCCATCCCACTCACAACAATTACTACTGCCCACCCAATCTCCCAAGGAAATGCGATTTGGGTCGATCAAAGATTGGATCTCCAAGAGACGAATTCTCTCTTCCTCCAAACACCCATAACAACGACCATGCCATTCGCCAACCAAAGTCAGTAATGCTAGCAACATGATCCAAGCCCCCATTCTTTTCAACATCATTGTAGATAATTCTATGAACTACTACGTAGAATATTGTTGTTTGTTATGTGCCTTTGGGCAACCATAGAGGTCCTATTTATACTACACTCTGGCCATTTCCATGACTTTGAGATGTTTTCTTTATTTCATTTCTTTTTGGAACATTATTGGATTTGAATATTATTTTATTTTATTGTTTAGCACTTAGTCTATTTGCATTTAATTATATTTTGGTTACTAACTATCCAATTTATAAAATAAAGAGTTGCAGTACTTTAACATTGTTGCAGTACTCCTTGTGATTCTGCATAAGATTTTTTTTACTTTAATAATTGTACCTCTCTCGTCATAATTTATAATCATTTAAGAGCCTACTTACATGGTGTCATCACTATCATAAATATAATTAAATGCATAAATTATCAATAATAATAAACTCGGAATAATTATAAATCTTATCCCTATGGATTGTGTGGCTATAGTATTATTTACAAAAACTTCAAATATATATATATATAAGTCAGAGACACTTTTGTTTTTATGTTTAGAAAGGTATTCTTGATTTGTTTTTATTACATTTCAATATTAAATATATTTTTTTTCAATCGAGTCAAAGATATACCATTTATATTACAATGAGAAGACTAATCAATTCCTCTAGTTTTCTCCCCAACTATAAAATACATTTGGTTTTTCAAGTCCAGATTTTAGGATAAAAGGAATTTATTTCTTGAAATTAATGCATTAAACAATATAAAAATATTTTTAAAAAATTAAAATAGTAGTAAAAGTAAATTTAGTTTTTGATTGAAGTGTAAACTAGTGGTAAATGAACAAAAAAAACTTTATTGATTATCTAATGAGTTACTTCTCTAAAAAGAATATATATATTATTCAATATCTAATGGAAAGGATTCATGAAACTCCGTCAAGACAATAAGTCTTCTCTTTTTTCTTTCTAAAGAGTCTATTTTTTGTAACACAATCAATAAGAGTGAGATGGGTCTGTAAGACTATATATTGTCATCCGCATTTTTACCCATGATAAAGGCCAGTGGGATGGTCCTATCAAGCACTTTTTCTACAAGATGGGTCCATGAGAACACTTCCATCTGCACATGGGTTCCTGAGACCTTTGCCATCATGCATTTTTTCTCGAGGAGAGGCTGTGATACCATTGTCACGAAAGGATTTTGATGCAATTTATCCACCACGAGATGGGTCAGTGATACCATTGTCATCATGCAATTTTTCCCATGAGATGGGGCCGTACGCTTGGGGCTCTAAAACGCTATGGTTTTAATTTTATTATGTCACATCTAGAATGGTAGGTATATTTTATTTCAATTTAAACAATGGAATAAATTAGAAGATATTTCATCTCGTTTACAATCTTATCTCATTTTTATTTAGTTTTCCTCTTTGAAGGAATT
>Ga0325405_1007245_pt1 | contig 11185 bp, 9 predicted proteins | sample PopdelMetagenome_21_FD_205663 | JGI IMG/M metagenome (GOLD analysis project Ga0325405, IMG submission 205663) | Populus deltoides microbial communities from Bellville, Georgia, United States - Xylem-Control-R2 | ecosystem: Host-associated > Plants > Phyllosphere > Stem > Wood/Secondary xylem...
TAAAAAAGACCCTGTTTGCCAGTTTTTAAGAAAACTGGATGGGAAGCCTATCCCCGACCCATAGAGGGCGTTTAAGCCGTTCTTGGACGTAAAACCAAGGGAAGATGTGAGCCACAATCACAACTACGATTTGAGTCTTAGTTTGTAAAAATTTATGTTTTTTGTTTTATTAATAGCATATTATTTTGTTTTGTTATTTCTTATGTTTGTTTAAGTGTGTTTCAGGTTTGTCAGTGTTCGTTGTTTCAGGTGATGTCTTCTATACTCTATCTTTCTACCTTATGACATTGAGGACAATGTCTCGTTTTGGTTGGGGGGAGAGGGTAGTAGTTGACATTAAAAAAAAAAAAAAAAACCTAACCAACTAACTGTTTTTGTTTTTAAAGCCATTTGACAAAACTGTTATTACTAGGATGGCAGAGTAAGGAGGAATTTTAGTGACTCTTGAGACGCATCTTAGTAAACATTTTCCAATGGTTATTTGCAATATTCATAACAAGGCCTATTAGAATACTTCTTGAAATATTCAGGTTTACAAACTGTCGCATTGTTATCACTTGATTCTGCTCATATACTCATTTAACAAGTATTCTTAAACCTTCATTTTCACACACACACTATAACATATGATTGTGGGTTGCACATTGGATTATTACATTATTTATATTCTTTTGTTAAACATAACAACTAAGGGATATGGATAGTCTATAATTTGAAAAAAAACAACAAAAAGAAAATAAAACGCAGATAAGTTTGATTTCATAGCCTTCCTAACCTAAGCAATTAAGCCCAAAGGGGTGTTTTAACACCTAATACCCTGAAGTCAACTGACTTGGGAGCTATAAGCCCAAAGCTTGTTACATGGGTTAAGGAGAAAAGCTTAAGGGAATCAAACATTGCACTATCTACGTATCAGTATCTGCAACCCGAGTTACTAAGCTCGTAGGGGTGTCTCAAGACCTAATGCCCTAATATCAACTAGTCTGGGAGTCATTAGCCGAAAGCTCGTTATATGGGTTAAAGATGCATTGTGTTTTCAGTTATATATATTTCAAAAAAAAAAGAACAAAAGAAAATAATAATAATCCCAACCCAAGGAAGTTAACCTTAAATATTTGAACAAAATATTGTTTTCTTCCAATTAAAGCCCCATCATCTATGTTTTCATGCATTGAGCACATAACAAGGAAGGTTTATTAGTATTTTGTTTAAGAGCTATTGAGCAGATATATAAAATTTAATGAGAGTTTGTTTATCTGGATAGAGTAATGGAAGTTGAATGATGAATGCCTTGCTTTGAGGAATTTATAAATTGTTTTTCTATTTTAACGCTTTGATTACTAGGGACTAGTAATGAGCAGGTTGGGGGGTGTGATTAGTACTTAAAAGTGCATTTTTATCAAAGTTTTATATCATCATTTTGCACTTGAAGTATCAATAACTCCTTAACTAAAACATGTTTTATAATAACATATCTAATAATATAAGATACTTTTAATTTATGGTAAATGTTCATCTTAAATGCAGGCCTATCACATAAATGAAAGAATTGATTGATGAGTTGAAGAACTGAAATTGAAAGGACAAAGATATGGCCAAACTTAGAAAAGAGATGTTGGATATATATATATATATATATATATATATATATATATATATATAAAGAGCATGGAAATCACAGTCTTCAAAGTCAAATCTCGCATTTTGCCAATGTTGACCTTTGATCATTCCGAGTTAAATATCTTGAGCTGCAGAAGTCCATTTGATGCAAACTCAATTTTTTTGGATTTTTTTAATCAAAGACCTATCAGCCTACCAACTTTCAATAGAAAAAGATCTTATATGAGAGAAATATGAGTTTTCTAAGATGACACATGAATTCTGCCAGCAGACAGATTTTATGAAAAGCCAAGTTCAAATTACATCCCAAAGCATCCAAACCGACATCCAAGTTTTTATTTCAGCAATTTAGCTCCTCTAAGTCAAAAGTAAAAGCTTGAAGATTTTATGCAAGGCTATTTCTTCTTTTTTTAGAAAAATAGTTATTTAAATGTAAACTGTCTACTTAGGAAATAACTATTTTTGTAAAAAAGGGATTAGGGTTTCCTAGGATATTAAAAGAAAGAGAGAAAGGAAGAGGGGGCAGCCAACCAAAAGAGAAAAAATGCCCCTTTCCTCCACAAACCCAAATTCATGCATTCTTCTTTCTTTTTTTATTAGTTGTTCAACAAACATGCAAGACTAAATTCTTTTTCTTGGTTGCAAGGACACAAAAACCTTCAGATTTCAAGAACTATGAGACTTATTTTACCCCTTCTTTTCAGTTTATATGATGAATAAATATGGTTGTTCTCCTATGCTTGTGTCTTAGGATTGTTTATTTTAATTACTAGGGAAGATTCTAAGTTATTATTATCAATAATATATTACTAAGTTTTCTATCAAAACCGGAGTTGTAATATGAACTTGTGAAGCAACTAAGTTTAATAACTGTGGCGGATCTACATTATTAATCTTAGAAAGAACATTCGATCAAATCAAACATCGACTGCGCACAATTATGTTTTCTTGATTAATCAACTTATCTAGTTCTTAAGGCTGCCATTGAATTAAATAAATAGTGCAGACACTATGGTTGTTTGATGGTTAGAATTAGTTGTACAGCGGATCTGTTAACTAATCAACATAAGAAAAGATAAATATTCAGAGTATAAATTGACATTTCATTTCCATGATCAGTTCTGATTTCTATAGGTGGACATTTACTTGTGACCAAGGTTTGTTTTCTTGATAAATTTTGATTTTCTTTGATTTAGCATTGATTGTTTCTTTTTGTTTACTATAGCCATAGATAACTTCACAAAGTGTAAATCCCGAGAAAAAAACCAAAGCTGGATTAAATTAAAGAAAATAAACTAAATTAAAAAGAAGTGGGGTAAAAAACGAATACACTTAAAGAAAATGGGGCCTAAATGCAAATAAGAATAATTATAGAGCATAAATATTACTATTCTCACCAAAAACAAATCTGCAGCTACGTAAAGAAAGAAAAGAGGGAGTTTTTATATCTATTTTTACAACTCAAGAGAGAAACACCAAAATTTCAAGAACCGATCCCAGATTGAGGGTTATAGGTAAAATAAACCTTGGTGGGAAAGGGATTAACAAGAAAAATTGAACAAGAAGAGAAGAGGAGAGGGCCGGCTGTCATTAGGAAGAAAAGGAGGGATCGAAGCCTTGATTCGCACCAGCTAAGATATTTTAAACCTGGTCTTATGAGTCATTTCAAGTTGATTATGAATTGATGCCTTGATGTTAATTTATATATTGAGTTCTTAGACTTGAATTAAGGAAAAAGTATGAGTTGTTAAAGTAAAGAACTTCATGTGTTGTGTGTAAATGGAAAGGTTGATGAATCTGGACAGTTTCGTCTCTTGACCTTCAAGGAGATTTTGGGTAGGAGAATGAAGGAATTAGGATCAAGTTCCTTCACAGAAATTGTAGTTTTGGATGTTTACTAACTAATAAAAATGGTCTTGCTCAATTTGGAGTCATAGAACTCCAGTTATGGGTCACCAACCGAGACTGGGTCATGACAGACCCTATAGGGTAGCAGGTCTGGTTCATTGATGAGCAATTTTGACTATCTTAGAGATAGAAATGGGTTCTTCTCAAAACATAGAACTTGTAGCCTCATGTCTTACCTTTCCAATGCCATAAATTTCACTTGAATCGAAGTTCTATAACTCCAGATATAGTTAAAAATATGAGGAGAGGTCAGACAGTAATAGTTTAAAAATGGACAGTAACAGGTGGACAGTAACAGTCCAAGTGTTTGTTGATGAGCGATTTTGACTATCTTAGAGGAAGAAATGGGTTCTTCTAAACACATAGAACTTGTATCCTTATGTCTTACCTTTCCAACGCCACATATTTCGCTTGAATCGGAGTTCTATAACTCCAGATATAGTTAAAAATCTGAGGAGAGGGCAGACAGTAACAGTTCAAAAATGAACAGTAACAGTTGGACAGTAACAGTCCAAGTGTTTGTTGATGAGCGATTTTGACTATCTTAGAGGAAGAACTGGGTTCTTCTCAAATATAAAACTTGTAGCCTCATGTCTTACCTTTCCAACGCCATAAATTTTTCTTGAATCGGAGTTCTATAACTCCAGATATAGTTAAAAATCTGAGGAGAGGTCAGACAGTAACAGTTCAAAAATGGACAATAACAGTTGGACAATAACAGTCCAAGTGTTTGTTGATGAGTCATTTTGACTATCTTAGAGGAAGAACTGGGTTCTTCTCAAAACATAGAACTTGTAGCCTCATGTCTAACCTTTCCAACACCATAAATGTTGCTTGAATTGGAGTTCTATAACTCCAGATATAGTTAAAAATCTGAGTAGAGGTCAGACAGTAATAGTTCAAAAATGGACAGTAACAGTTGGACAGTAATAGTCCAAGTGTTTGTTGATGAGTGATTTTGACTATTTTAGAGGTAGAACTGGGTTCTTTTCAAAACATAAAACTTGTAGCCTCATGTCTTACCTTTCCAACGCCACAAATTTTGCTTGAATCGGAGTTCTATAGCTCTAGATATAGTTAGAAATCTGAGGAGAGGTTAGACAGTAACAGTTCAAAAATGGACAGTAACAGTCCAAGTGTTTGTTGATGAGCGATTTTGACTATCTTAGAAGCAGAACTGGGTTATTCTCAAAACATAAAACTTGTAGCCTCATGTCTTACCTTTCCAACGCCACAAATTATACTTGAATCGAAGTTCTATAACTCCAGATATAGTTAAAAATCTGAGAAGAGGTTAGACAGTAACAGTTCAAAAACGAGGCAGTAACAGTTGGACAGTGATAGTCCAAATATAAAGAAAGGAATGATAACTAGGATTGGACAAAGAACGACAGTAATAATGAGTGAAATGATAAAAACATAAAGTACTAAAAAATAACTGAAAGAAAGCCTTATTGGTTGTTGATATGGTTATTATAAAACATATCCTTGAGTGAGGAAAATTTATGAGATAAACCTGTGATTTGCAGGAGGGACCATAGGCGTGGTGCAATAGCAGCAATAGGGGAGCACGAGTAGAGATTCTATTGCAGGTAGGTGATTCACACCTTTGCTTTCTAGTTAAATTCCATGATTTAATATATTATTGATGTGAAATGTGAATTACTGAATGTATGTGTATTCAAGGTGAAAAGTTGTTATGTGAATTGCCAAGTGATGAAATTATCACTGACAAAGGAACTATGAGAAGTGTGATTTGATGTATAAACTAGCATACATTGAGTGTATGTTAGGATCCCGGGTAAGGGGATCATTATGTATTGTCTAGCATACATTGAGTGTATGTGAAGATCCTGGGTAAGGGGATCACCATGTATTGGCTAGCATACATTTAGTGTATGTTAGGATCCCGGGTAAGGGGATCGCCACGAATGGACTAGCATACATTTAGTGTATGTTAGGATCCCGGGTAAGGGGATCTCCATATATTGGCTAACATACATTCGGTGTATGTTAGGATCCCGGGTAAGGGGATCACCATGTATTGGCTAGCATACATTTAGTGTATGTTAGGATCCCGGGTAAGGGGATCGCCACGAATGGACTAGCATATATTTAGTGTATGTTAGGATCCCGGGTAAGGGGATCTCCACGTATTGGCTAACATACATTCAATGTATGTTAAGATTCCGGGTAAGGGGATCACCATGTATTGGCCAACATACATTTAGTGTATGTTAGGATCTCAGGTAAAGGGATCGCCTTACATCGACTCCTATGGGGTGGTGATGACAATACCAGTGAAATTGGTATCAGTAATGTGATAAGCAAAAGTAATCACGTTGATCTTATAAGGTCTGGAATGAAGGTTGATAGTGGCAGAAGGAACGGTTATTAATAGTTTGAATAAGGAAGAGATTTTAATAAAAAAAAAAACTAGAATGGAGAAGTAAAAGAAATATGAATGCATGTTACCCTGTTGAAATTATTAAATATTCATATTTGTTATATTTATTGTGATATTCACCTTGCAATAATATGTATTTTGTTTCAGGATCATCGCATGCACGACAGGAGTAGATCCTAACTTATATCCCCTTCTTGAAATCTAGGTTTTAGGAAGTATACCCTTGTATTTTGTAAACTTGAAAATGTTTGTATAACTTAATTTGTATAATAAATGTTTAAACTTGATTGGATGAATTTAACGTTGTAGTTCATATAACCATATTTCATGTCTATGTATTTATATTTATTTAATTATCCATCTATAATGATATTTTGTTATATAATATATATCATAAATATTATGGTTGATAGGTGTGAGTATAATTGTGGAATTGAAACCAAGGATGATTGGGTTGGGAATTAAGTTATGAGATGTGAACTGTTAGAAGTGTAAACAGGTTACATGTCGGTAACTTGGGACCTTCCGGTATAGGGGGGACTTCGTCGAAATTCCGGTAGATGTTAATACGAAGACCATGAATATATATATATATATATATATATATATATATATATATATATATATATATAATATAAATAATATGTTTTTCTATTGACATGAGATTGTTGTTTTATCCCGGAAATGGAGGATGTTACACAAATCCCCCCTAATTGCAAATCTTATAGCATAAAAATCTAAACTAAAACTTTCTCGTGAGATCGACCCCTTGCTTGCTATATGCTATCTTGTGTGTTGTGTTTTAAGCTAGGGTCATTAATTTATGCGACTGTGACATCGCAATAAATTTTGACACTGTTGCTGGGGAAGTAATTTTAGTTGATTCTTATGTTGTGATTTTTATTTGTTGTGATTGTTAATTATTTTGTTGGAAAAAAAAAAAGAGAAACAATTTTTTTTTCTTGCTGCAGTATTGTATAGTACGGTACAATTACTATTCCAAACTGGTTTTTTGGTTGAATTAGGTCTTGGCCTTTTGTTTCCAGAAGGGAAACAACATTCTAAATTAGACTAGTGGCTTATAGCCACTAGCCCCATCCTATTGAGGCCAAATTCTGTTGTTTTCTAGGGTTTTTAGGCAGTTTTGGTTTTCTAGCGTAGGATTTTCATTCAATTTGTACTACTTTCAATCTCTTGTGTGGTTGGTTTCTTTTGAGTTTCCTTAATGATTTATGCATGTAACCCGTTCTACTAACCAAAATCAAGTACAAGTGGATCTCGAAATAGAAAACACTTTACGCAAGGTACGAAAGAAAGCTTGCATTAACACCATGGTTGTTGCACGACAACAAACACTCAAGGAGCTCGCTGCTTCTAATATGGAGAATCAACCATTATGCATAAACATTAACAATAATGTCAATTTCGAGCTCAAGTCTAGATTTATACAATTACTGTCAATATTCAATGGACTTGCCAGAGAAGATCCTCATACTCATCTCTAGGAGTTCCATATGGTTTGTGTTGGAATGAAACTGAACGGAGTTGATGAAGAACAAGTTAAGTTGAAAGCTTTCCCTTTTTCTTTAAAAGGGGCGGCAAATGCATGGCTTTTCTCTTTTCTCCCAGGTTCCATTGGAACGTGGAATGGTTTGAAGAAGATTTTTCTTGAAAAATATTTCCCAGCCTCTCGAGTTTCCAACATAAGGAAAGAAATATGTGGGATTTAGAAATCTCATGGGGAGACACTTTTCAAGTATTGGGAAAGATTTGTGCAATTGTGCATTCAATGCCCTCATCATCAAATACCTGATCAACTGCTCATTCTATATTTTTATGAAGGACTGATGCCTACTGACCGTAGTATCATTGATGCGGCAAGTGGAGGGGCATTGGTAGATAAGACACCCAAGGTTGCACGCTAATTGATCTCAAATATGGTAACTAACTCGAAATAATTTGGCACTTGTGGAGACATCCAAAGTAAATGAGTGAATGAGGTAAGTATTGCTAACCTTGAGAATAAAGTTAACCATCTTAATTCTCTTGTGCATTCTTTGGCTTGTGGAAATGTACAACAGGTGAAAGTTTGTAGCATATGTTTTTTACAAGGACATGCTTCGGATATATGCCCAACAATGTAAGAAGATTACATTGAACAAGCTAATGCAATTGATGGAGTGTTCAATGGACAGCCTCAGCGTAAGTATGATCCCTTTTCTAACACGTACAATAGTGGATGGAGAGATCATCCAAACTTACACTATAGGAACCCGCCTCAACAAGGCAATCAAAGCCGACAGTTCCATGGATTTTAGCTCCAACAAAATTATCAAGCGAGACAGCCCCCTACATTCACAAATTCAATGTTATAGGGTCATCGAGTGATGATCTTCGTGAGATGATGAAAACCTTGGCTTCTAACACAGTTACCTTGCAACAAAATGTCATGTCTTTTCAATAGGAAACAAGGTCAAGCATTCACAACTTAAAGAAGAAAATGGGGCAAGTAGCTTCAAGTGTAGGGAAATTAGAGGCACAAATGAATGGAAAATTACCCTCCCAAGCATTGAATCTAAAAGAGAATGTTAGTGTGATCACGCTGCGAAGTGGGAAAGAACTTGAAGAGCACAAGTTGAAACAAATTGAGATGGAGGAAGAAGAGGAGATAGAAATCAAACTGAGTATAAAGAAGAAACACCCTATTCCATCACAAATTGAAAAAACAACCAATACTCCAAAGGTAAGTACTAACTCATTGAATTTCAGTTTTAAAACAATTCCATCATTTCCTATGAGTTCTTCTAGGTTTAAGAAAGAGTATAAAGAAAAAGAGATTTTAGAGGTTTTCAAGAAAGTGGAACTCAACATTCCTTTGATTGATGTTATCAAGCAAATTCGCAAGTATGCCAATTCTTAAAGGAGTTGTGTACTACCAAAAGAGCCTACAAGCTAAAAGGCCACAAAGTGGTAAGTATGGGTGAAGTTGTATTTGTTGTTGTTCAAAAGAATATGCTTTGAAGCAAAAAGACCTGGGTGTGTTTATTATCCCATTTGTTATTGGTAATGCTAGTTTTAAAAGGGCCTTATGCGATTTAGGTCCGATTTAGGTCCATCCATTAGTGTTATACCTAAAAATATTTATGATTCTCTTAATTTGGAGCCTTTGAATAAAACTAGTATTGTAATATATACAACTTGCGGATCGTAGTTTTGTTTATCCACTTGGTGTGATAAAAGATGTCCTAGTCAAGATTGATAGTTTTGTTATTTCATGTGATTTTTATATTCTTGATATGGAACGTGATTCTTATAATTCATCAAACAACACTCCTATATTGTTTGGGAGACCATGCTTGAAAACTGTCAATATAAAAATTAATTGTGGTAAGGATACTTTGTCTATGGAAGTAAGAGATGAAAAAATTGAATTTAATTTTCATGATGCAATGAAATATCCTTACAACAATGTTTATTCTTATCACATACTATGACCAGGTTGATAAGTGTAAGCAACAAGTTTTTGATTTTGATTATGAGGATGGATTAAGCGTGGCTTTGAGCTATGACTATGATTTTACTGGGATAGAAGAGATGGAGAGGCACATATGTGTTCCCCAAAATATCAAGGAATTAGCATTGGCTTTGCAAGCTGTGCAAACCGTTCCCCATGGTAATGCCTTTGTTGATTTAATACTTTCATATAAAAAGCTTTTGCTATCTATTTTGCAAGCCCCCAAGTTAGAGTTGAAACCTTTGCCTAATAATTTGAAGTATGTATTCATTAGAGACAACAATACACTTCCTATTATCATAGAAAAAGGGTTGACAAGTGCACAAAAGGAAAAACTTGTGAAGTTGTTGTGCGATCACAAAACAGTCATTTGATTGACTTTAGTCGACATCAAGGGCATTAGTCCCTCGATATGTATGCATCATATACTATTGGAGGACAATGTGAAACCAACGAGGGAATGCAAAGGAGGTTGAATCCGTCTATGATAGAGGTAATGAAAGCTGAGATTTTAAAATTATTAGATGTAGGAGTCATTTACCCCATCACGGATAGTGAATGGGTGGTACCTATCCATGTGCGCCTAAAAAGACTGGAATCACATTGATAAAGAACAAAAAGGATGAACTCATTCCTACTCGCATCTCGAGTGGTTAGAGAATGTGTATTGATTATAGAAAGCTTAATCTTTCTACATGCAAATATCATTTCCTATTACCATTCATGGACCAAATGTTTGAACACCTGGCAGGTAAGTCTTTTATTACTTTCTTAATGGATATAGTGGATATAATCAGATTGTTATTAATCCTGGAGATCAAGAAAAGACTACATTTCCATGTTCATTTGGTATATATGCATATAGGAGAATGCTCTTTGGTCTCTATAATGCACCTATAACTTTTCAAATATACATGATGAGTATTTTTTTTTTACTATGTTGAAAGAATAATTGAGGTTTTCATGGATGATTTCACGGTGTATCGTGATTCTTTTGATAAGTGTTTAGAAAGTTTATCTTTAGTCTTGAAAAGATTCATTGAAACTTGATGCAACCATATTATTTGATAGTTTCACCCCCATTTAACTAGTATTTTGCCTATGTTTTATATATAAAATGCCTTGATATTCTTTGTTATATGTTTTGAAGGCACTTTTGGATGAAAGATGCAAAAAGGAGTAAATTGGAAGTAATTGGCAGATTTGATGTTCAATCGATGTTTTGTGCAGAGCGTGAGTTCTAGAGATCAAAATGAAGTGATTCCAGTGGCACTAAAAAGCTAACATCCATACCTTTCTGGAAATGCAATGCAAGAAAAATAAAAAGAGAAAGATCATGGAAATCACATCCTGCAAAGTCAAATCTCGCATTCTGCCAGTGTTGACCTTTGGCCATTCAAAATTTAATATCTGGAGCTACAGAAGTCCAATTGATGCAAACTCAATTTTCATGGATTTCTAATTCAAATACCTATCCACGCGCCAAGTTTCAGCCAAAAAAGATGTCATATGAGGGAGATATGAGTTTTCAAAGATGACAACTGAATTCTGCCAGCAAACAGGTTTCGTGAAGAAACAAGTCCAAATTACATTCCGAAGCATCTAAACTGACATCCAAGTTTTTATATCAGCAATTCAGCTCCTCTAAGTCAGAGCTTGAAGATTTCATGCAAGGCTATTTCTCCTTTTAGGAAAAATAGTTATTGAAGTACTTAAATGTAAACTGACAACTCAAG
>Ga0325405_1007246_pt1 | contig 11184 bp, 10 predicted proteins | sample PopdelMetagenome_21_FD_205663 | JGI IMG/M metagenome (GOLD analysis project Ga0325405, IMG submission 205663) | Populus deltoides microbial communities from Bellville, Georgia, United States - Xylem-Control-R2 | ecosystem: Host-associated > Plants > Phyllosphere > Stem > Wood/Secondary xylem...
AAAAAAAAAGGAGAAAGCAAAGCGACATACATACATCAATACAAAAATATTACTTGTGACATACAAAGGGCATTGGTTGAAGATGTATGTTTTTGGGTAGTTAGGAACCAAACAAGTCACCTTGATTGGAGACCTTTTTGTTGACAAAGGATTCTCATATTGGGAAAATAAAATTATGGGGCAATCAAGCTAGTTTTTGCAACATGTCAAGAGATGGAATACTGAGTGACGGACATGATAGGCTAGATGTTTAGCTAATGTGCCTGAAAGCTTGTTAACCTATGGATCTTGTTACCAATGTCTAATATGGGTAATGATCCCCACCAACCAATGTCTGATATGGGTAATGATCCCCACCAGGAACTCTAAACTTCTCTCCTATTAGAGGCTTGTCGGGGAAGTTGTTGCGTTGTGTTGTCATGCAAATGTTTGGGTTCCCATTTCAACCCCTCATAGAGATACATCAATCAGAAGCATAAGGTGTGTATGAGGAGATAAACATTTGAAATTTATGTCTAGAGTAAGGAGATGTCTTCTCATCATGGTACAGGTTTGATTTCTAATTGTTAATTATTCTCTCTAAATAAAATCTCTCACCAAAGAACAAGATGTTGAAAAAAAGGAAGATGAAGCAAAATAGTGAACTTACCCTTGGAATTTCTCGCGAAGAACTTTAAAACTTCGTCAATAATTATGACCTACACAAAAAACACTATATTAGAAGTGCCATGGGAGGAAACCGGGCTTAAGATATTTGAAATGCATTCACCAAGGCAATACTTGGTTCCAACCAAAAGAAAAACAATCAAAGATGCAAATGGCTTTACATTGACTAAAACTCAGAAAGGTAACCTTTCCCTATTTTACTTCACCTAGGATAGAATATATAGGTAAAAAGGTTATAGAAGTGGCATAAAGTTAATGAGAAAACAAACTAAGAGGTTGTCATGATCGGGTTTGGAATAAGAAATTTAGGATTACGGAGGAAAAAAGAAAACAAGTGACTTTTAGGGATTCAAAACATGTGAAATTGAAAGGTATAAATAAAATTTTTCAAAATGTAAAGACTAAAATATATTTATTTCTGAAATTTTGGGGTGCCAGCCCTCCACCCCCAAAATAAATAAAAAATCATGATCCTAGCTTGCATACAATATTCATAAAACATACAGAATCCCAACCCAACTGCAATTAAAACTCAGTCCAAGAGTGCTTGAACAACATCTATAAGAAAAAAAAAGAAGACAAAAGCATGAAAGGCTAAAACATATCATTCACAATGGAACCTTAAGACTTGCATTGTTGTTTTTACCATATTAGAGGTAAAACCACTACAAGGAAACAGTTCTAAGCTAAATTCCAGCAACTACATTCAACTCTCAAGAATCTCATTGCATTAAAAAATGATTATCAAAACACGGATACAAGACAAAATTAGTAAACTGGGAAAGTTAAGATTCACAACATACAGGGAAGGAGAGATATAACACAACTTTCCACTCGCTCCAAGATAACGGCATTACCTGAAACAAGATACGTTGCAAATTGTTCTATTAAGTACCTAATGGTTATGGGTAAAAGTAAAATTATTACCTCATAATATCACATGAGATGCAAAGGAAAGAGAACTTACAGAGAATAGAATAGATAGTGGGTGCACATACAAGATCAGTATGTGAAGGAGCATAGTCAGGACAATTGAAGCAACAAGCCATAAATTACTCCAGGGAGGGATAACACTGAAAAAAAAGGGGAAAGCATTACAGATCCAAGTATGTCCTAATGTAACTTTTAGTTTATTTTTTTCTATGAAAACTCCATAGGCAAAAGGGAAAAATAATCACTTATAGCCTATTTAGAATTGTAGTAGCGGTTGCGGTTCAAAGTACTTTTCGCTTAGAAATGCATCAAAATGATTTTTTTTATTTTTAAAAAATTATTTTTGAGATCAGCATATCAAAACGATCTGAAGACATTAAAAAAATAAAAAAAAATTAAAATTTGAGGAAACACGGTTTCAATTGCGTTCCCAAATAGAGTCTAAATGAGAAAAACGAGTAATTGTAGTGAAATCTAATGACAAAATGTCGAAACTAAATCTCATGCATCTAACTACCATTAAACTACATGCAAAGCATTCTAAGCAATTGAGCAAATTGATTCGGCAAAAAGCACTAAATATTCAATAACTTTGAAATCAAACAGAATACTCACAGAATCGATTGATTCTCACTGAGATTATTCAAAGCATTAAACATCTCAACAACAACAAGCACTGTCATGGATACAGTTGATGGATGCCTATCATCAAATATACTACATGGGTAATTTGTCTCCCTTGTCGAGCAACTGTCAAAATTCATCTGCAATAAATGAAAAAATAAAAGTTCTGGTGTAGAATTTGAAGAACATGCTCAGTAACAGTACTAGTGAAATATATTTATCCATGCTGGGCACAAAGAAACCAAAACCCGGTCATTGCATGCTAACTGGTCATTTAGGTTTTTTCTTTTCATTTCTTTCCACCTGAAAGGGTCCCAATCGATTATTATAAGCACAAAACTTGACTAAACAAATTCAGCATCAACTTCATGTTTGGTACCATTGGTTTTCAAGGATGAATTAATAATGTTAATCTCAAAACAATGGATAATAACACAAGAAAAGGAGATGCGGAAAGCTGGGAATGTTCAGGACTGCTAGAAAGGAACTCAAAAGACTCTGAAAGTCACAACAAGCAACTCCAGTGTGCTAATCATGGAACCATCTCAACACAGAACTGCACCTTCACTTTTATTAGCCTTTGCCTTGCAGATCAGAGCTCCAGGTCAAAATACACAAGGAGAATGTGCCCAGAAAGGAATCAACTCTGGCCTGTCAGAAAGCACACCCACTAACAGAATAAAACCTTACCAGTTCCTTGAATGGTAGTTTGGGACCGCTATCAGAGTACACAAACCACCACACGAACCCAGCAACAGTTGCAAGGCCCACATAAGCTGCATCAACCAGATACTGCATCAAACACCTCTAGAATTCGAAGAGCATTCAGCACTAGGTTGATTATAAATTCAAAAGAGGCACATCATGATCAGAAGAAATGATAAATTAATTCTCCCTTTTCAAAAGAGGCACATCATGATGAGGATTCCTGCATGGTACATTATGATGCTGGGAATTTAATGCAGAAAATCCCTAATCATATATCATATGCATCTCAGGTGTCACATTTTTCAGACAAAAGAATCCTTTTACATTTTATTAATTTTCTTTTAGAATTACCCTTAATTACCTGTACTAAAATAGTTTTCTCGAACACTTGATTGAATTATTTGAAGAAAAGTTTTTATCATAAATAACTTGTTCACTATAATATGAATATCTGCATGAATGGCACATGAGGGTAAGGTATTTATGGCATATGCAGGTAAAATACCACCTCGAATCAATCACATTGCAAGGAACATGAAATTGCCAAATTATACCGAGGTAATGCATTTGTTCAGCATGATAGAAATCCACATGAAATAGGTTTATCATTATTTATTACCTCCAATTACCAAATAACGAAAAAACAGCCACCCGCTAACAACTGCTTCATTCACCTGCACGTTATATTGAAAAAGTTGATATTCAACATTGATGACTGGAAATTGTGATGAGCTATGAGAGTAGAACTTACTGCTCAATAATAAAAATCATATAACATGGAATCTTGCATAGTGAACAACTTTAAAAAAAGTTATGCACGCAGAAAAGGAAATGTCAGCCCAAACTATCTAGCCCTTTCACTCTGTTTATTCTTTTCCTCTTTTCCTCTTTTTTTTTTTTTTGAGAGAGTTATTTAGCTCTTTATTTATTCTCAAAGGTAATTAAATCTGGTTAAAGAGGTCAAGAGGCACTGCCCTATCTACAAGAAGTCTACAGCAGAGACCAATCTCAGAAACAGGTGAAGAGATGAAAAACAAGTATAAGTCTGACCATCTAACATGTAGGTCGGACCATATCAATGAATGTCTCTCCTTCAAAGAACCATTAAGTCAATCTCCACAGGCATCAGGCCAAACCTAACGTAGTTTCCCACCTACCTGTAATACTTATTCATGCTTGCTACTGGCTATTTCAAAGCTTAGTGAAGAACACCATGAACAAGGAAAACATAAAACAATAAATGAAACTCTAAACAATCCAGAAATCCAAGAAAAAGGCAATTCACAAAAAAACCATGGGTTCCAATTATGATAAGAGTATCTGTGGGGAACCTTTTGGCACATAGCATCTTAACCCTAGCCATATTGTTTGGCATATTACCACCCAATAAGCCCCAAGCATAAACACAGCCTATCATCCAGCCCACCTAATGTTTCTGACTTCATTTATGCCTGTCGAGCCATTCATCTTCTTGTTTTTGTTTTAGGGTTGGGTTGTGTTTCAAAATGCACCAATGAGTGCTGGCAACCATTTACACACACAAACCAACCATTTAGACAGACCTATTAGATAAACTGACATGTCCAAATCATTGAATAAATACCTTGCGAGGTTTCGCCTTCATCACATCAGAATCTTGCTTGTTGAAACCAATAGCAATTGCGGGCAATCCATCAGTAACCAAATTGACCCAGAGCAGTTGGACCTAAATGTGATAAACAAAAAATAAATTCCAGCTCTTCCAATTGACCAGCATTGAATTGTAGGAAAGCAACAAAATGATATGACCAGAATCTTCTCCCTATCTCAATGTCGACGTATTTAATCCCAAATGAGTATTTTTCTGGTACAAAATAATTCTAGTATTTCCTCTCTTTTCTGCAAAATGAGTTCACTATTGATACATTAAAGTGGTACACTAAAGTACTCACAGGAGCAAGGGTATCAGGTATTCCAATTACAGCTGCCACAAAGATACAAACAACTTCACCAATATTTGATGAGATCATGTATCTGATGAATTGCTTTGTGTTATTGTAAATAGCCCTTCCCTCCGCAACAGCCTGCTAAGTAATCAACTTGTTAAGAAATAGAATAGCACAAACCATATCTGAAAGCTTAGGTACTTATTTATGGGGATCCACGTACAAGTTACAATTGGTGCAAGACAAACAACTCTAACACCTCCAAGAAATTTTTTGTATAATCTAATTTTTCCTGACTAACTATTAAATTCAATCTGTCATTTTTTAAAGTTAATTAGACACAACAGATACTCCACACTATGACGTGATAATTTGTTTATGATCATAGAATATCAAGTTCAGTTAGAAGAGATATATCGATGGAATAGTTGTCATATCCTGATAACTGGAAACTTGTCAGCATTATATCCTTTGACATGTATATGTTATATTCTATTATATGCCTTTTTGGAGAACAAAAACAATTGCCAAACAATAACCAGCAGACAGTACAGACATAGCAAGAAGTAATGAAATTACAGCAGATAAGAGGGGGAGAGTCCTATACCGCTACAATGGAAGCAAAATTGTCATCTGCCAAAACCATATCCGAAGCACTCTGGAAAAAAGGATAAAGATGGTCAGAAACTTAAGGGGTCTATGCATTTACACTAAATAATAATATTGGAAAAAATAACAGAAACTGATAAAGTGTGCGCCTGCTGATAACAATTTATCATGTTTTACACTTTTAACTGGATCATCTGACACAAATCTTCTGATATTATTCATATAAAACCATGAAGCTGACTATTAAAGTTGCACCACAGCATATAGCTTCCCAATCATATTAACTGAAAAAAATCTTTGCACTGGATCTTTAAGGTTAAGATTCTCCATAAAACATTTTTTTCTTAATAATGAAATAAGTTCATTCAGGTAACTCAGGCAACAAATCAATTGGTTAAGTTCCATTGGTTTGCTAAAATTTGCAACCATACATAAATGTGTAAGTGTGTTTGAATAGAGAGATCATAAAGAAGAAACATGTTTTTATGTACACTGCATGGAAACAGACTCATCCATGAATGTACTATGAAATGCATCCTTGGAAGGTTGCCTACCTTTGCAACTGCTGTTCCAGATCCCATTGCAATTCCTATATCTGCTTTCTTTAGTGCAGGTGCATCATTAACCCCATCACCAGTCATTGCCACCTAAGCAAGTCAAGATCAATGATTTCCATGGGGAAGTATTACCACAAGAAAACCTAAAGGCAGAGAACACCACACTACATGTTTGAAACAATAGACGTGTAAATACATAAAAAAAGGTTCTATGGTCACTCAAAAGAACCTTATACAGACAATTTTAGTCAGTTGAAGCACCATAACAAAACATACACTTAACCAAGGGGAACTATTATTTTTATGTAAATATCAAGGTTAATGTGTCATCCAATCCTCAGCTTTACATTTCTATTCCAAAGCAACTGTCATTTTAATGCATCTGCTTCAAGGCAAAGATCCCATGCCTCGCATTATAGATGCGCACATGCTTTCTTGTCATGAATTCTCAACATCATACTCTTTTCTATTGTTTTATCAGTGCCTTTTAACCGTAAATGTTAATCAAACAGCTTCATACATTACAGTAACCATTCTTTGCTGCACAATGGAAACCAGTTCTTGTCATCCTTTATAATTTTTCTCAGTAACTGCTAGCACAAGCTTTCACAAATAAATTATTTCTCAGATCTCCTCTTTATATGACTAAAGCTATTGACCTAATATTCCATACAAAAAGCTGGACCTTGCCAAACCTATTCTGGAAAATGACAGTTTTTAGAATTATAAAATGTCCTTAATGATTCGTCTTTGATAGATTACTAGCATCATATCCTCACGTGGAACCCCACATCACCTTTTTAGATTAACCCATCAAGATATTCCATGATAATTTTGTTCATGGTATGGATCTTACAAAGATCATTGTTTCCTTATTTTTATTATAATTCAAACTTTACAATCTAAAACTTCTAACCCATAAAGACAAACAAGTGTTTGTTTCAATAATAGCATAATATTGTCCAAAACTTAGTTCATGCATTGCACGTACATATTTGCAAGTATAAATATAGATATAACAACTCTGCTGAAAAGAAATACTAGAGCTACCACTTCATTTTGATGTTGTAAGGCCTCCACCAGCATCCTTTTATGACTAGGTTCAACTCTAACAAGACAGAAAAAAGGATGTCACCAAACAAGTTACTAAAATTCCAACAAATAACAAACATTTATGTGTATAGGAAAGAACAGAAAGGTTAAAACAATAGGAAGATGACATGATGCTTGACAGACTATCAGAATTTATTAAGGCTATAAAATGCAGAATTAACCATACCTGGTAAAAAGTGTCATGCGTTGCAAAGCCAGTGTTCGCTGCAAAGCAGGAAGCTCTTCAAACTCAGAAGCAGTGTATGAGTGTCCAGCAAAATCTTCCAAATGATCAAAAGCACCAATCTTATTACAAAGTGATTCTGCTGTTGACTGAATAAGTAATTGTATTAGAAAGGCAACCAGAGAGATGGGAAACAGTAGCTTATACCATATAACAGAAAAATATACATCACTCAATTTAAGTTACCTTGTTATCCCCAGTGACAACTATAACACGTATTCCAGCAGTCATACATGAGAGCATAACATTTCTCACTTCCTCTCTAGGAGGATCAAGCATTCCAGCCTTTTATTGAAGTAAAGGAGCAGATGCAAAGAAAATGTGAGAAGTGGAAGAATCAACCTCATACTTAGAAGGTGCAGGAATTCTGAGCCACAAATACAAACAAGCTGAGGAGGAAGGTGCACAAGTGCACACTGACACGTGCATATAAAAGGGTACATGCAAACGGTCATGTACCCACAAACACATAACATGCAGTGCAAAAAAAAAACTGGAAATAAGAGAAGGTTCATAGAACATAAAAGCAAAAACGGATGATTGGAAACTACATAGATTTCAGAGTGTGGTCACAAAGTTTCAGAACTATAGGTCTAGTTTCCCAACTCATTTTTTGTAGTTAAAAAAAATAATAAGAACAAGAAGAACAGATTCAGCTCTTCCTTATTTATTCACTCCGATTTATTTTCCTTCCAAAAAAACCTTTGTTCACCATGAAATTTATTTTTATACAAGTTGCTTCATCGCCTCATAGTATAAATGAAGGTATCTAAGATAATTGCATATAGATAAACATAAATGATTAAATGGAAGGGCATTAAGTATAGAGAGCACTTAATCTAGTGTTTCATTTCGAAAAGAAAGCATACCAACCCAATAAATGTAAGGTCCTTCTCATCTTCAAATGAGAGAGTCTGTTGACCAATGGGCATCTGTTTGAAAGCTAGAGCCAGGCATCTCAATGTTTCTTTTCCTGCAAAACTGACCAATAAACATGGCATTAATACTGCAAACAAAAATGTAGAGTTTTAGAGACAATACTAATATAACATGCCTACACGAATCTTAAATATGATAGTCAAGACAATGGTTCATCTTAGAAGGATTTACAAGAGCAGAAATGGTTGTGAAGAAAATCAGTAAGCATACAAAGTAAAAGGAGTGAAAGTCAAACTTTGCATAAAAGCACCGCCTTGGCAGAAGAGACAACGTGGATGATTTAGCTCTATGGAAACTCAAGGAAGATAAATATATAAATATAGAAGGGCATTGAAGAGAAGAGAACCTAAGGAAAATGAATATTAGGGGAACATAACCCCACCTGGGTGAAAGGTGATTCCATATACAGCCAGTTAGATCAACCTTTCTAAGTAAAGCCATGTATATATGTTCATCTTCTATTATGTCAAGAACCATCTCGACCCAATAACTTAAACTGTTAAGTGAGGTCTCAGGATATGATTTATATTATTCTCTAACACACCCCCTTAAGTGAAAGCCCTTTGGGCTTGAAACTTGCACAGGTCCATTTTACCTTGTGCTTAATTTTTATCAAATAAATAGGGATTGTGAGATTCAAACTCGTGACCACTTAGTCATGAAGGCTATGATACCATGTTAAGAACCATCTCAACCCAATAGCTTAAATTGTTAGGTGAGGTTCTGGGATATGACTTATATTATTCTCTAACATGTTAGACAACTCGAGCTTCCATAACTCAACTAAGTACATGCATGATTTAATTAATAAGTTACATGGACTAAATTCAAAGTTATCCAAAATGAATGCTAACCACATATCTCCCAAAATGAAACATGTGTCTACTTCAATTCTTGCACAATGAAAATTCACCATATTGTGCCAAAACATTGAGGCTCAAGTAACATCCACTAAAATTTTAGCATCATTTCTAACCTGCGGAACCTTGACTCTAACTCATCTCGGACTGCGGCAGAAAACGGAACAGTGGAACCATCATCGTTGCAAAGAATATTGGAGCATCTAGAAACAATACTTTCTGGAGCACCTTTTGAAAACATAATCTCCTTCTGCTTCTGACTACATAAGACAGACATCATCTTTCGATCACGAGAGAATTCCAAAACAGAAACCTATAAAGCATCAAAATGGTAAAGCTTGCATCAGCAGTCAGTTTTTTTTTTTTTTAATGAACAGCTGAAGAGTAAATGCTGAAATACAGAAGAATCTATTTCTCAAGGATTTATGAAATCACTTCCTTACAGCCAAATTTAAAATGCGAACAAAAATTTTATAAAACCAATTGGCCTTAAATAACTTGTAATATTTAAAACAGAATATTAAAGAAAGCATATGTTGATACATGAGAAATGGTACACAATACATCTTGAAAACTAAATATATGTGGATGAGAAGACATCTACCATAGCAAGTAAAAAATTATAAGGAAAAAAAAAATTAATAAAGTGCAAAAAGTACTGGACATATGGTGTATGAAGTCAATTGCGTCAAAAATCAACCACCAATGAACCAGCAGAAAAGATGATGACAATCTCAAATTGAAGAACAATCTGAAACAACAGATAGACTAGTAGCTCATAGGTATTCTTACAAAGTAAGAGAAGATAGATCTGATCACACAAAAAAAAAGGAAAGAAAACAAAACAAAACAATCTAGAGCCATATAATGCTATTAAAATATATCTATCTTTCATGACCTTCATTGCCATTCATGTTCAACATTCTTATACTATATAACAGAACCTGAATTAACATGCTAACTCTACATAAGGAAGAATTACACAGCATCCAGTATACAAAAAACAAACCTTTTTGAATTGGCTTTCCCAATAGTGATTACAGTATGAAGCACGCTCATGCTTGCTCAGCATATGCAGTGCAGAAGGCATGGAATCAAAACCAGGAAGGCCAACCTGGAAAGATGTGGTGAAAATAAACAAGTTCACACATTAAATTGAGGAGGGGTCATAAATGGAAAAGAGAAGGAAGGGAAAAACTGAACAGCTATGGTAATATTGAGCTGCTCTAAATAAGGCCAAGCTACATAAGCCAACCTTCTCCGCTAGAACACGTAGCGCTACTTCAGTGGACTCCCCAATTTTTTCATAGCTTCCCTTGTCTGGATTGTACTGTAAGATAGACTCATTGCAAATGGCTGAACACATAGCCACATGAAGAAGAGAAGGCAACTGAGCTGGAAACTGAATCTGCAAAAAGAAAAATCAAGGTTAAAAGGATGTGGCTCTAACAAGGAATCCTAAGGGACCATGTGAACCAACTAATAGCATGTTTCCATGAGAAATAAACAATCAAAAGAACATTTTTCCTATGTAAGGGAAATTGACTAAACAAGCATCGAGAAGCCATAATCTAAAGATGTGGAAGAAATGAAATTCTGCACCAGAGACTTAATTTTCAATTGAATCATCTGACAAAAAGAACAGGGAAGAGTGAGCCTTCCCCACAGCCACTTTTAGCTTGCTGCACAAAGCATACTCAATATCTTGTCATGGTGAGTCAGAAAAATGTGATAAAATACTTAAGCTTCCATATATAATTTTCAAAACTCATTGAAAAGACTTATCATTCTGAAGAGTCATACCATCATTCCAACCATAATTCAAAAGCAGCAGTGGTATAAGGGATCCGGGCAGCATTGTGCTCAAGTTTGTAGCTTAAATTACAGGTAATTACCGCTAGTAATGGTGGTAGTGAATCTGGTGATCGTTACTAGAAAAAACCAGAGGAAAATCAAGATCAAATGGATGAGCTAAGAAAATCCCACTACATGTTCTTTCCCTAGCCTGAAACATCTGCTCATACAAT
>Ga0325405_1007247_pt1 | contig 11183 bp, 3 predicted proteins | sample PopdelMetagenome_21_FD_205663 | JGI IMG/M metagenome (GOLD analysis project Ga0325405, IMG submission 205663) | Populus deltoides microbial communities from Bellville, Georgia, United States - Xylem-Control-R2 | ecosystem: Host-associated > Plants > Phyllosphere > Stem > Wood/Secondary xylem...
CTTGGCATTTCGGACTGATAAATGAGTGACACAAACTTGCAAAGTCTAATTCACTGAGGACAATGGAACTGTATATTGGCAGCTGTGCTTGCTTCGGATCGTGATGAATGAATGTAGATAATCCCTATAATTATCTAAGTAATTTAATTATGTACAAACCAATATTTTAAATTACTTCAAATCTCTCTCTCATAACTCTCCTCCTTTCACACCATTCAACCAATAAAGATAAATCTATTTAAATTATTTGCCACTCAAACTACTTGTCACGCAATTCTGGCCACTCAAACTGTTTGTCATATGAAATTGGTGATTTTAAGTGAGTGTTAACCTGTTTTTACTAAAATTAATTTATTTTATTTTAAGTTAAATTAATTTAATATTTTTAAATTGTTTTGATGTGTTGATATTAAAAATAAAATTTAAAAAATAATAATAAAATATTATTTTGATGTTTTTTAAAATAACAAAATATTTTTAAAAACAATTATTTTCACACTTCTAAACACCCTTAAAATCTTTTTTAATTTTATAAACTAAAAAAAACATGGTTTCAATTTTATAATTTTTATAAATCTTAAAATAACATTGGTTTGTTTGTAAACCCATATTGACTCTCTCGAGTCATGACTCTCTCACGGAATTTCCTGTGTACCTTCTCACGAAAGTAGCAGGATTTTGCTAAAGGCCACAAATCTGAGAATCGCATGCTTCTTTTCTTTTGCTCAAAATATTCAAACAAAAGTCAATTGTAAACGCTTATTAATTGCAGATAGAGACAAGGAGGGAAATTTCCGAGCTCTTTCTCCCCTCGATAGAAGCACCACCATCTCTATCTGGAGCCCGTCATGTAAGCATTAGATTGAAGTAGTATACAATGAAACATAATTTTAAGTAAAAGATCTTGACTTGATCATCGGAGAAACCGATCCAACCTTTCTCAGTTTGGCTTCGTAATCGTAGGGGTTTTTATTTATTTATTTATATATCCATATAACAAAAAAAATATATATACTATACAGTGAGATTAAAAAATTATAGAGTTGAAAGGACAACATTTTTTAATATTTTATTTTATTTCCTTGTTCCCCGTTTGTTTGATTGAATGGTTAATAACTACTCCACCAATTAAATGGTGGCAAATATAGAAATTAAAAGTCAACAAGAATGTGGTAAAGTGAGTCACTAGCTCACTAGACAATATTCAAGTGATAAGTAATTAACCACGAGGAGATGATATTACTGATTCAATTCTATCATTTTCTCAACCTAAATTTGAGGAACTCTCCTGTATATTTTGACTTTGGAGTGACTGCCCATTCATTAATTGTGTCCAAAAATTATCCATGAAATAAAAAACGACAAGAATTTTTTTTAAATAATTTATTATTTATTAATAAAAAAACTAATAAAGAAGGGATTTCTATTGTGCCTCTCCTAAAAAAAACATTATTTATTAGGATAATATTTTTTTCAATCAATACTTTTTTATCCTTTAATATTAAATTTGTTTTTATTGGGTTATCTCACTTTTAAAACACGAATCGCAAGTTTGACAAATTAACCCAATTGACTAGTATTTTTTTAGTTAACTTTTTTTTCAAGTTCATCCTTTAATATTGGAAAAAGTCATTGCTTTTTTAAGAAAAAAAAATCATCCTTCAATATTAAATTTATTTTTATTAGGTTATCTCAATATTATAACATGGATCACGAGTGTAGTGAGTTAACTTGATTGATTTGGGTTTTTCTTCTTTTTCACAATAAACGTTTTTCCTTAAATTTATCTTTTAATATTAGGTTGATTGAAAATTAGATTTTATAATTTGTTTTGTTTGCTTTCTATTAGGTTATTCTAGCTTCTTGACTCGGGAATAGTGCTTAATAGGTTAACCCGAATTGTATCAGCCACAAATTTCATAAATGATTTCCAACAATATATAATATCTATTGTGATTCCAACAAAAGCCTAAAATTTTGTTTTTATCAAGATTTTGGCAAAATTTATACATTTCAAAATAAAATATTCTCACAATAATCCAATCATCCTGGATCCCCATAATATATATATTGTAATTACAACAAAAGCTTGAAATTTTGTTTCTATCAAGATTTGGTAAAATTTTCTCTATATTTATAACATTCCAAGTTACTAACTAACTTGTACAGTTCAAAATAAATATCCTCGCAATAATTCAATTATCCTAGATCCCAACAATTCAATCCATAACACAATAACGACATTCATCAACAACATTACCCTTTGATTCATATTATGTAATTATACAGAATTACATTTCATATATAACTCATTCTCAAGATGAACAAAACTTCAAGTTAATGATTTAATGAACACTAACATAGAAGCTGTAATGAGAAAAATATTTAAAATACCTACACATAAGTCTCAAAATAGTTGACAACCAAGTTAATAATATTCTACATAGATGTAGCATTCCAAAAGTATTAATATAGGAACATTACTTTTATGTTTACATCCATTTTTTACATTAACAAAAGTCTAACTAACTCTCACAAAATAGATATTAAACATATACAATCAAGTTGCAATCATAAAGAACATGTGTAATCTTAATAATTAAGAAAAATAATACATTATTTTTTCCTTACATTAGTTAAAACTACTTCTTTAATTTCTCTCTTTAGGCATACATTAATTTTTGTAATTGAAAAGTCCATGTTTTCAAACGAATTAATTCCATTAATACTGATACACCACCTACTAGGATATCAGAATTCATTTTCAAATAATATTGATACTGGTCATCCTGATATCATATGGTTTCTACTATTTTGATAATGCCGATACAATACAACTCTACTGGCATCATTATCCTTTATAACCTGATATGGCTAATCAAGTCATAAAAATATTTATATCAATATAACCTTGTTGGTATTTCTAACTTCCATGATTTATAAGAAAAAACAGCACTTGGTAATGCTGATATTAACATAATCTCGTTGATATCATTAACCTTCAAAATCTGTTAGGCTAATCAATCTTCATTTAATGTCGATATCAACATCATCTTGTTGATATCATTAGCCTTCCATAAACCGGTTGGCTAATCAAATCTTTGTTTAATATTGATATCAATATAATCTTGTTGATATCATTAACCATCTATAATCGAGTAGGTTAATCAAAGCTTTGTTTCATGTCGATATCAACATCATCTTGCTAATATCATTAGCTTTCCATAATCTGGTAGGCTATTGATATCAACATTATTTTAATGATATCATTAACCTTAACAAATTCATTCAGCATATGATTTTTTTCCTTTCACAAAAGTAAATACCGATGTCAATAATATTTTATTGACATCATTAGCATCCCAATCTTTGGAATAATTAATTAAGTTCACATTTGTAATTTCCTTTTATATCGTTTCCTTTCCCAACAAAAAAAAAGGATGGAAATAATAAATCTAGCTTATTGATAAACTTATTCACAGCTTCGTATACTCCAAAATTTATTGAAAATCATAACTATTTAATTCTTTCTCTTATTTTGTTTTAAACTAAATTAAATCAAGAATTTAATTCTTACTTCATGCGATGATCTTGACCCTCCAGCATATTGAGATCTCACCAAAGCAATATTGTATATCACAACTAAAATATCACATTAGCACATTTAATATTTACTACATTATTAGTTGATTGTTATTTTGAATAGCATTTATATTTATTGGTTTTATCTAAGATTCAAGGTAAATCTCTTTTTGTGAAAAAGTTTTTATCTTATTAGATTAAGTTTTAACTGTTTTAAGATCTGAATTTTAGCATCACATTTATTTTTTAAAAATAACTAATTCCTAACATTCTGAACAAAATAATTGAGATTTATATAAAAGTAAAAATCAAGTTGTTGATATATCTCTTAAATTGAAGTTATTTATAAAACTTAAAAATTACTTGGTGTATACATTCAAAAAGAAAATGTTGTAATGTTAATTAACATCATTTTAAGAGAGAGATTATTAAATAAAAATTCTAGTTTAAATAAGAATTTTTTGTAAAATAAAATTTGTATTAGACTAGTTTATTAGAATCTTGTTTAATTAAATAGTTAGATTTCTAGTTATATTATGATAGTTAGAGGTGTAATCTCTATATAAATATAAAGATTAATATATTGAGAATAGTAAGTATTTTGTTGAAAGAACAAATTAATCAATAAAGACTGAAAGGTTCATATATACAAATAATTGGGTGTTTTATTTCCAACAACTCTAGGGTTCTGCTCCAACAATTTCAGTTGACAACACGGGAGGCTGTCAACTATATTTAAGCAAAGATTCTCTAGGGGCATCTATTACTAATGCTAAATCTAGTGAGATCAGTGTATATATATTAGTACTAAAATATACACTGAAGGTGATTTGGTATGCTTTCAACTTTCAGATTTGTTCCTTTACTTCAAATCTCAATGGTCTAGCTGAGTAATTATGATTGTTCTTATATCTTGAATATTAAAAATAGTACTAAAATATTTTTTCAAAGAGAATGTGATAATTGTTTTTAGCTAGTTAGTTAAAATGATTTTTTAGTTATTTTAGCTAAAATTTAACAAAAATATAGATAAGCACAGGTGTGGATTCTCCTACACAGTTATATATATGTATGCACTTGGTCCCTTGGAGCATGCATTCCGTCTGAAATATTTGACTACATGCAATTATATATATGTATGTAACTTTGTTTTACCACTTTTAATGACTTTATGGTCTTGAAAGAATGTTATTTAACACGGAAAATCTCTATAGCCAAGGGCTATGGGATAAACACAGCTGCACTGACCTACTCGACCCCAATTTCCACTCATCAACTTCCACAATTATTTATATATATATATCATCTTTGCAAAGGACTTCAAATTTGTGAGAAAATAACAAGCAAATTAACGTCACTCCTCTCCATACTCTTCAACCTACCTTTCCCAATTTGCTATATAGATTGATAAAACTGTCCCAGCTATGGCTTCCACGGACTCTGAGTCTCCGTTCTCTTCTTCGTCTTCATCCTCTAGACATAGATGGAACTATGATGTTTTTCTAAGTTTTAGAGGAGAAGATACCCGCAAGAACTTTACAGATCATCTCTATACCGCCTTAATCCAGGCCGGAATTCATACTTTTAGGGATGATAATGAACTTCCTAGAGGAGAAGAAATCTCTCCACAACTTCTCAAGGCAATCGAAGGATCAAGGATTTCTATAGTGGTCTTCTCCAAACACTACGCTTCCTCTAGATGGTGTCTTGACGAACTTGTAAAGATTCTTGAGTGCAGGCAAAACATTGACCAGGTTGTTCTTCCTATATTCTATGATACAGAGCCTTCAGATGTCCGAAAACAGACCGGGAGTTATGCAAAAGCTTTTGATGAACATGAAGAACGCTTCAAGGAAGAAATGGAGAAGGTCAACAAGTGGAGAGGAGCTCTTGCAGAAGCGGGACATCTATCTGGATGGGGTTTACACAATGAGGCAAATGGGTATATCTTTACCTTCTCAGCCACAGATCCACCTGCACATATCAACATAAACAATTTTTTATTATTATTATCAATTTAAGCTTGATATTTTCACTTCAATTATTTATTAATTTTTAATTGCAATATTTAGAGGTAGCAAATTAATTTCTAAGTTTTTTTCCCAAACAGAGTTAAAAAATTTAATAAGTTCGTTTTTTTTAAAATAATTATTAATTATTATTCGCAACCTTTCCTCTGAGTGCTAGATGTGTAAACATATATATATACATGCATTTTAGGTGGTTACTAGCTTTCCATATCTTTACTTTATATATATCCAATAAAAAAGCTTTTAAAAAAAAGTTATTGCTAGATACATGTATCCATGCTCATTTATGAATATGAATATTGATCAATTTTACTAAATTAGATAATAATATAAATAGATCGATAAAGCCAACAAGACTTATGAAGGATTAGAGGTTCACCTTTCCCGTGGAAGTATTGTTGGAAGATTCAAAGGATTAGACATTATTTATTAATTGAATAAAAATTAAAAAGCATCGGTTTTTCATTGCAGTTTGTGAGGGGATGAATTGTAAATTTACATAATATTTTTATTTATTTATTTTTTCTTTAGATTTAATAACTTTTATTTATTTATTCATTGGTTTTTTTTTAATTTTTTTTTACTACTGCGTTAATAATTTGCTTTTTATATGACATTCTCTTTATGATTGACTAAAAAAAAAGAATAGAAATTTAATTTTATTATTTACAAGAGATTGAAAATGAAGAAATCATTAAAAAAAATGGTTTCCCTTTTGTTTTTTATTATTTTCTTCTTTCATCATTTTTTTTCCTTTTCAATTTTATCTTTAAATATTATATTGATTTGAGATTTGATATTAATAACATGTTTCAATCTACTTTTTACATGGTTATTTTGGTAAAAAAAAATCTTCATATTAAGTTGAATTTCATTATAAAAAATAATCAAATTTGATATTAAAATATTCTACAAGAGGAATGATATTAAAATGTTTTTGAATTTTTAATTTGTTAAAAAAAAAGATCAAGACTGAGAGAGATATTTTTTTGTTTAATTATTTTTTTAACTAATTTAGAAGTTTTTTTAAGAGGAGAAATTAATTTTTTTAGGTTATAAGAATTTTTTCTTATATGAATGTAGATTATAAATTGAGTTTTTTTAAAAAAAAAAAAATACACAGCGTGATCTTTTCGACAACTTCAATTAGGTTTATAAATGATGTGATTGAAAATTGGATTTATAAATAACATGTAACTGCTTCTTCTTTTTTAACAGCGGTGAGCTTGGGTAGGCCACCACACCTGGACTTTTTTTATATGGCCTAAGTAAGTTTAGCTACCTAGAATCTCATGTTTTGTTTTTTTTTATATATTTTTATAAAAATAAATTAAAATTTTTAAAAATTAATTAAGAATACATTTTAAATACTATTTTATTAGATTTTATTTAATTTTTATTTTGTTTTGGAGGAAGATAGTTGAAATCTTTTTGTAATATTACCAAGTTTACTTGTTTGTTTATTTTTTTGCAATTCATCATAATTATTTTGTTTTTTTTTATTCGATTGCTTTACTGTAATCCTTTATTTTTTTCACATGTATTTAAAAAAATTGACTAAAAATAAACTTATTAAATCCACTTGGATCCATGATTAGATGGTAAGTTTGGCAGATCGACCCGAATAGATTCAATATTTTACTATCTTAATATTTTTTTTAAAAATCATTTTGATTCTTTTTATGTCAAATTATATTTTTACTATTTATTTATATTATCTTTGAACTCGCTAAATTAATTGTGTCATATTAAATTAACTCTTACATAATTTAATTTAAAATTTCAGTTAGTCATGGATCAAGATTATAAGGTTTAAAAGTTAACTAGTTAAATCAAGTTTTGAGTTAATAATTAAAAAAAATTGCTAAAGAGAAATAAATTAACAATATCTTGATATTTATTTTTTATATTTTAAATATTGTTTGTTCAACCCGACATCGTAGTATTGACTAATTTTCTAGTGTTTAACTAATGTTGGATGTATATTAAAAAAAAAAACTAATGTTGGATATAAAATTTTGGGCAAAAGCTCTGATAAATAGTGATAAATTGACAGAATAACTTAATTATATTCAATAAAAGAATTTTGTACAAAATATTGATACTTGAACACCAACTAATGTGTATAACACTCACACACTAGACGCTCTCTTTAATATTATTTCTCACTTGCACACACAAATCTTTCTCTACTCCCACACTGCACTAACTTTTTCGTGTATAAAATTGCTTGCTTGTTTACTCTGAGTGATATGCTTGAACACCAACTAATTTATAATATGTTTTTCGTCAAAATATAAGTTTTTTTTCAAATTAATTTTTTAAAAGTTTTTGGAATGTTTTAATTTAATAATATTAAAAATAAATTTAGAAATTTAAGAAATATTATTTTAATGTATTTTTTTTAAAAAAAATCTTTAAAAAACAATTTTACGCCCTTTCAATCCTTCTTACAAGAAAGTGGCAGCATGTAGATATGGGCTGCTAGGTCTGTTTGATAGCCTAGAGACTTCTAATAGAATATCATTTACAAGAAAGGATGACTTTATTTTTTTGAAGAGAATTCTAGGGATGGATGAGCTAGATTTTCAAGATGCACTTCCTTGATAGTTCTAGAGAGGCATGGGCTTGAAAATTCTGGATTAATATCTAACAACCTATACGCCATTGTTGTCTTTCTTTCTCTATGAACAGATATGAAGCGGAATTCATCAAAAGGATTGTCAGTGATGTAGCTTGTAAACTGGGAAACAAAACCTTGCACGTAGCCAAGCACCCAGTAGGTATTTATTCCAGAGTTCAGGGTATTATTTCTTTGCTAAAAGGTGCAAAACCGGATGTTGGCATCGTGGGAATACATGGGATAGCTGGAATAGGCAAGACAACAATAGCAAAAGCTGTGTTTAACAAACTTTATTTTGGATTTGAGGGAAGCAGTTTTCTTTCGGATGTCAAGGAAATATCAGATAAGCCGAATGGTCTAGTTGAATTACAAGAGCGCCTTCTTCATGATATTCTGAAACCAAATGTTTGGAAGGTCAGTAATGTTTATGAAGGAATGAATTTGATCAAAGAACGACTTCATCGTAAGAAGATCCTTGTTGTTTATGACGATGTGGACAAAAGGGAACAACTGGAGGCATTGATGGGAGAGAGATGTTGGTTTGGTGCCGGAAGTATAATAATTGTTGTAACTAAGAATAAGCATCTGCTAACAGAAGTGGGGGTAGATGGAATGTATCATGCTCAAGAATTGGATCGAGATCAGTCTCTTCAGCTTTTCAGTTTGCATGCTTTTAGAGACACCCGTCCAGCAAAAGATTATGTGGAGCTGTCAGACGAGGTAGTTAACTACTGCCAAGGACTTCCTTTGGCTCTTCAAATATTGGGTTCTCATTTGTCCATAAGAGACAAAGCTGGATGGAAAATCGATATTGACCATTGGCAAAATACTCCGCATGATGATATTCAAGGAAAGCTTAGAGTAAGTTTTGATGCACTGAATGTGGATACAAGCGAGATATTCCTTGATATCGCGTGCTTTTTTGTTGGTAGAGACAAAGAATATGTAGCAGATATAGTAGGTGCTCGTTACGATTGCCATCCAGAAGTAGCTTTCAGAACTCTCATTGGAAGGTCTCTCATAACAATCGACACCGAGAAACAGAATAGGTTAAGGATGCATGATATATTACGAAAGATGGGAAGGGAGATTATTCGTCAAAGGTCGCGTAACCGTCCTGGAAATTGCAGCAGAATTTGGCTTCCCAAAGATGCATACAATGTACTCTCCAAGGAAATGGTAAGAGCTCATTACTTCGTATATTAATTGTTGTACTGTAGATTCATACACTCTTATTTATCTTATGAATTTCTTGTCAAATTCATAATTATCGTACATCAATATAATTCATCAACTTAGGATCACACATGAATATACAATATTTCACAGCAAACAGATAAAAAAATCTAGCAATTTCTTTATGAGATTTGTTTATATCTCTCATCAACTTAACTCTCAATATAAATTTCAAACAATTAAATTTTCATAACACAATAAATTGTTCCTATATAGAATACCTTAAAAAGCCTGGTCTTTTTGGCCTTAGAATACCTTGACTGTACATAAAAATCATATCTTGATTGTGCTCAATGAAAAGACCCCTGTCACTGTCTTTTTTTCCAGCTTCTATCATTACCAAGTATATATTCTACCTTTAGGACAAACAATGTTAAGATAGATTGCAAAGTGGCATTTAACAAAAATCATTACCAAGTAATCATATGTGAAATCATTATTCTTCTCTCTGTCTAGCCATTTTTTTTAGTAGCTATGATAAATATTAATGAAGTTCTCATTTAAAAAAAAAATAAAACAAAATCAGCCAATGACGGGACATGGCCACCAAACACAAGTTCTAATGAAGTGCTTAAACAATGCTATCATATAGTATTTTATGGGATATTTGGACCACAAAAAACAAATTGATCTTAAAGAATAAAAAACTGGATTGAAATGCGTTGTTTCAACTTATTCTTCACCATCTTGCACTTTGAAGTGTTATTGCTTATATGAGCTTGTTAATGCTCATCTTCTTTCTAACTCCCTTATTGTTAGTGAATTCCAGCTTACCTTGTAAATTGGTTCATTAATAAATATCTCGATTGTTTTTTCTTTCTTTTTTTTTTAAAAAAAATATATAACAGAAATGCTAGGTGGTCCTGGGTTCTTACCTGAAATTGGTATCAACATTCTCATCCAAAGAATATGCATGATTATTGTCTTGATATTTTAATGCTTTTTTTGGCTACTTTCAGGGAACAGATGCTGTGGAGGGTCTGGCACTAGATGTGCAAGAATCTTTTAACACAAAATCGTTTACAAAAATGAGACGTTTAAAATTACTCCAAATCAATGAAGCACATCTTGTGGGAAGCTACAGTCTTCTCCCCGAAGAATTGATATGGCTTTGTTGGTCTCGATGCCCTTTGAAATCTTTGCCGTCTGATTTTCACTTAAACGACCTTGTTATACTTGATATGCAAGAAAGTAAAGTACGAAAACTTTGGAAGGGGACTAAGGTAAAACATATGCAATAGGCACTCAAAATATTTCCTAATGAAATTTAATTTAGAGTTACATTTTTTCACATAGCTATTTTTCTCTTATTTTCTCATTGCTTTGACAGATTCTTACCAAGCTGAAAATCCTCAATCTCAGCTCTTGCCCCTACCTTGCTAAAACGCCGAACTTCCGAGGACTCTCTAGTTTGGAGAGACTAATACTTACAGGATGCACGAGTTTGGTTAAGGTACATCAATCTATTGGGAATTTGAAGAGCCTTGTTTTGCTGAACTTGGAGGACTGTGAAAGCCTAAAGACTCTTCCAGAAAGCATCGGTAACTTAAAATCTCTTCAAACTCTGAACGTTGCTTGGTGCTCTCAACTTGAGAAATTGCCAGAGAGTTTGGGTGACCTAGAATCCTTAACTGAGTTGTTTGCAAATAGAACTGCAATTAAGCAACTTCCTACATCAGCTAGATATTTGAAGAAGCTAACAAAGTTATCAT
>Ga0325405_1007248_pt1 | contig 11182 bp, 4 predicted proteins | sample PopdelMetagenome_21_FD_205663 | JGI IMG/M metagenome (GOLD analysis project Ga0325405, IMG submission 205663) | Populus deltoides microbial communities from Bellville, Georgia, United States - Xylem-Control-R2 | ecosystem: Host-associated > Plants > Phyllosphere > Stem > Wood/Secondary xylem...
GACACTATAAGACCTCAAATCTTTCATGTTTGCAGGTGCCGCCTTGTCTCCATGGTATCCCTCCATCTGTATCCTCCCTTCCCTGCATGACCTAGATCTGAAACGCTCCATCGGAAAGAGAAAAAAAACAGAAAATATCATGCACAAAAATTGAAAGATTCAACAATCAAGATGGGGCAATTGGAGAGGAGAGAAAGGACAAGAAAATATTTTTAATTTGCTCGTGATCCTACCTTGCTTTAGCAAATATATTCCAGTTTTAACGGCTTCATTTTTCTATAATAAAAATAAGCCTGTAATTTATTGTGTAATTTAACCTCTCAATATATAAAAACAAAATAAAATAAGATTTTTTTCTTTTTTATTTTAATTATAATACCCAATTTAATTCATCAAATCACCATGTTTGATTTTTTTTATAAAAGTTTTTCTTTGTAGTTAAAAGTTGGTTTCCTTAGCAAACCGGATTTTGTATCAAATTTATTTTTAATTAAGGTATTATAATGTTTTTATCCAAATTCAAATCTTTAAATCAACACTTTGGTTTTTTTAAATGAAATACAATTTATGTAAAAATTAATTCCTAAAAGTGTTCGAAAAAAAACATTAATTAACAAATAAGCCGGTAAAAAATACCACTAACTATATATGAAGGAAAGATAATCTATCACCAAGTTGGTCCTTGGTACATGTGATTACAACTTTTGCTAATTGTCTTACTGTATGATGGAGAAAGTGGAGACGATGGAGGGTCCAATTTTCATTTTCCTGTTTCAAAAGGTCGTCCATTTGCTTTGAATGGTCTTCGTTGGGCAACATCAGCTGGTTAGAATTACGGGATTTGAATTGGAGACCTTTACTAAGACAAAGATAAGTGCTTATAAAGAATGGCTCACCACGGGTCACGGGTTGCATCAATTTTTTTAATATAAAAAATATCTAGTTTTTCCTAATATAATTTTTAATAAAAAAATTTTAATTTGATATGATCCAATTGATCTGATAGATCAAAAAATAACTCAAATAACTAGTAAAATATAGTTTGACACAGGTGATATTTTTTTTTTAATATTGAAATGATAATATATTGAGTCAACTCAGTCAACCCAAGTTAATTCTTAATCTACGAATCAGGTCTTGAAAACGTGAAAACCCTATAAAAAGCAAGTCAAAACAAATCATGAAGATCAACTTGTCAAACCAGCGATTCAGGTCATAAGACTAAGATAACCTCATAGAAATCAAATTAAAATAAATTATGAAACCCAATTCTCAATTAATCCAATTTTAAATGATAAAATTAAAAAAATCAATTAAAAATGATAAAAAAATGACCCAAGTCAACCTATGACCCACTAGGACGACTTCATAGAAAAAAAATTAAAACAAATTATAAAAGTTATTTTTTTTTAATCAATATGATGTTAAAAGATAAAATTGAAAAAAAAAATCCAATTAAAAAAAGGATACACTAAACCTAATATTAAAGAAAAAAATTAAAAAAAAATAAAACTTATAGGAAACAATGAATTCACCTCCTCTTTAATTTTTGTTAATAACAATTCAAATTTTTAGTATAAATTATTGGTTCTAAAATAGGTCATTATAGTCGATATGATTTTTGTTACACATGTAGTAAGCCTATCACCCTATTTTTAGCACAAAATAATAGTTGGATTTTTTTTCTTTCATTGACTTGGGTATATATGGAATTTTTCTTTAATAGGAAGTGAGTGATTTCAAATATATTCTACATGAAAGCATATGATTAAGTAATATAGGGCTTTTTAATAGGGATAGAATATATATATTTTTAATAAAACTATGGTGATTTTGCAAAGACATATTAACTTATATTTTCAACACAATACAAGTAGGATAAAAAAAATTAAACATAAAAAATATGAAGATATTGTCTACGTGTTTTCTAGTACCAAGAAATTTTAACCGTGAACTAGAAATCTGATCCGTACATTTAATAATAAAAAAAGATCTTATGCATCAATAAATATTTTTTAAAAAATTGTTAATGCTAACTAAAAACTAAGTTGAGAAGTAAATGCAAATCAAAATATATAATCTCGTGTCAGGAGGAACCTTTCAATTTTTTTAATTTAATCATGTGGCAATAATTGTTTTTGTAAGAATAATTGTTGTACGTGTGTGGCGTCACAGTGATTATTCTCTTGAATTAGGATCGTTGGGAATGATGTGGGTGAAAATAATAGGGAATTCTTGTCCTTTATCAATAGAAAAAAAAATGAGAGTTGTCATATGGTATTTTATTACTAGGAACCCTAATTGGTCTCAAACTTTACGTAAGAGGACTAATTGTGTAAAAGAAAAGTATTAGCACTCCTAATATGTCTTACTTGAGATAAACTGCATTTTTTTATTTATCTAATATAAACTAAGGAAAAAAGTTATGTTTTCTAACCGTTGGTCTGTCTAAAGTTTAAGAAAATTCTACCTCAATAAGGAAATCCTTATCTTATTAGATTAAAAACCTAATCGTTCTAATACCAACAAAAAAAAAATCTTTTTATTAATATCACGAACATATTTTATATATAAGTTCATAATCCTGCATATTAAAAGAAACAAAATAAAAGTTTTGGTATTTTTGAAATATAGACCAAAATCCTTTGGAATTTTACAAACTTGTTGTAAAATCCATGCAATATTTTTTTTAAAAAAAACATGTCAAAGTATTTTAGATATTTTATTTTAAAAAATTGATAAAATAACTTTTAGGATTTTTAGTCATAAGCAAGAAAAAAATAAAATATTTTTGTCTCGACTCAACTAGGTTGACCTGAAATTTTTTGTTCGAACATAAACCGAACAAAAAATTCTGGTTTGACCTGAAAAAACCCAAAACAAAAATAAAGTAAAAAAAAACAGATTAAACACCTAAAAAACACAAAAACTAAAAAATTCTTGAACAAAACGGACCAAACATATAAAAAAATAAAATAAAGAACACTAAGAACTCTTGAAATGAACCCATCAATATGGAGCCCAAAACAAACCAGAATGGTCAAAATAAAGGCGCATACATGTTGGAAATCATGCAAGTGTCAATAATGTAACATCTATTCATTTCGATTATCTTTTAAATATCGCGGTTTTGTCAAAATAGGTTTGCATCCTAAACTGAAACCCTGTGATTAAAAACCATTATAAATATGTTATTAATGCAAATAAATACTATATTATTATTTAATCATGTATAAGGAAAGGTTCTATGCAAAGAAATGGACCAAAATTGGTCAAAATCAAGGGTTTAATATCATACACAAACATGTTTGAATGTAAAATTAACAAAAAAAACATCAAAACATCAAAATTAAGCATGAGATACTAAATCCAAAAAGTAATAACCTAAAACAGCTTGTATGTTCATGCAACATGAATTTAAAATTGGTTTTCTGAACCTATTTTATGCACGAATAGGCTTACACCATTGCTTTAACATGCATAACTTAAGTTAAAACAACATTTATATAAAAAAAAGAAAACTTAAACAACAACTTTAATACATCAAAAAAATAAAAATAAAAAACTCTAAAATAACTTCATTAAATAGAAATTATAACAACAAAGAGGTAAATCAACATTACTTATTGAGCATTCCAACCTCTTTTTTTATGCTTGTAAACATGAATGTTAAACAAAACAAATGAAAAAACAACAAAAGCAGGCCACAAATGACCTACTTCTTTTTTTTTTTATCAATAAGATATACCCAGAACAACTACTTTGTCTTTACCTTTTTTTTTTGAAAGGTTTTACCACTCACAAGCTTACTCCCATTTTCCAAAACTTAAGAAAACTTTTCTTAGGTTTCTAGAACTTTTACACTTATGTTCTAAGTTAATATTTCTCTCCTTTTCTTTTCTTTTCTTTTCTTTTTTCCTTCTCTTTTTTTTTCAGCCCTTTTTTCTTGATCTTGAGGGGGGTATTTATAGGGTTTTGTTAGGGTTTTGGGAAGTCTTTAATATATTTTTAACCTCTTGATCTTGAGGGAAGTGTTGTGAACCCTTGATAAGAACTCATTAAGGAGCCTTTGTATGTGAACACATAAAAACCAAATTACTTTTTGTATGATAGTTGCATTATCGAGACTGACTAAGTTGTCCACTTTCGAGGCATTGTCAGAGCAATTCTGACATCATCATTGCCTGACACCACCTGAAATTGGTAGAAGGGGGCACACCTTTCATTTGGATCCAATCTTACTTAATTTGGAGGTCTGTAACTCCGCATTCAAGTATTTGAAGTTGCCAACTTGATCAGTCAAAACTATCAAAACATAGGTGCCAGTTGATGAACGACATGTCATTTACCTTATCTTTATTAAGTCTGAAAGTTGCTTGAGTAAATTGGTTATTCGAGGGATTTCATTTTTCATGGACTCTAACTTATTTTTGATAATGTGATTACAGATTAGCTCTCTCTTCATTCTCCATTTTTTTTCTTAATCAGGTGTTATAGATCTTAGGCGGGGGACCTATGTTTCATAGCCTGAACATGTATGTGACGATTTATAAACAAATATATGAAAAAAATGCAATAATCATGATGCAAATGTCAATGTATATTGGATAAGGATTAGCTTTTCTGAACTGATTCATGACTTTCATAATTCCTTCGACAAGATTTCTGATTCCAAGTGGTTGCTGTAAAGGGGCATTTGTTAAGTTCTTATCATGGTTGAATTTCAAAACACACTAGAAAGAAAGATGGGTTGTAGCCCTCTTATAAATAAAAAGACATCGTTTGACAAATTTTAAACTTTAAAAGCCCTATACATCACTACTCATAAAAAGCATTTCCTCTACTAATGTTTCTAATAAAGGAAGTGATGGCGCTCATATGTTCTCGGTGCATCATAACATCATTTCCAATCTGGGTGGCCTGTTATTGCAACCTTTCATCATAACATGTATTTGCTCAATCTACTTTGTTATTTGTCTTATGTTGTCATAGAGAAAGATATTATATGTGATTAGTACTCTATTGCTGGTTGCTAAAGCCTCATTGCTTCTTTCTAGTACTTGTATCGTAGTCTCCAACTGTGGTATGTTATCCATTGCCCTTTGTAGCTCCTCTCTCTCAATATCAAGCTCAGTTATTTTAAAGTTAATTTGAACTACTTTTTATTTTTAATTCTTTTATTTTTTTCTGATTTTTTGTTTATATGGAGGTCTAAAAAAGAGGAACAATAACAACAATAAGTTAAATTCCACTGAAAGAAAATTATTTGTTGGTATGATTCATCATTTTCATGTTAATTCTTTTTCACCTAAAAATATTTTTTCAATGTTATTTATTTAATAAAAAATCAATAAGAATAATTATAAAAAACAATTTGATGATTTGAAATAAAAAAAATGTCTTATTGATATTTTTTACCATAATATTTTTTTTCATATAATAACTTATCATAATTATAAAAACAAGTTTTAATTAAGAAACTAATATTATGGTAAACTTAACACAAATTTATTGAAAAACATATATAAGAACTATACACGAAAGCATGTTGTCACAATGAACTTTTTCGAAGTGTTGCCAAACCTGACTTGGCTAAGTGGGTCAATGGAGATGACTCGGCTTGGGCTTTAAATCAAACCAGGTGGAAGTTGATCCAGTGTAACCTAATTGACCTAACTGGTCAAAACACCAGAACCCAATTTTCTTACAATGTTGTTTTAGCGCATATATATATATATATATATATATATATATATATATATATATATATATATATATACAACGATATTTTGGATTGACCCGAGCCAACTAGTTTCACCCACAAACAAGGTTATAAATCCAATTGAGTTTAATAATTTTATTTTTTAATTTTTTTTATTTAATCATACAATAATAAAAATCAACATGTGCATGCAACAACCATATAAAAAAACATTTCTAAAAAAAAAACTTTTATGAAGGGCTGTATAAAAATAATGCTTACTAATGTTATAAAAAGAATGTTATGATTTTACTTGAAAATAAAATAAAAATTGAACAGTATTTAAGAAAATAATATCCCAAATAAATTTTTAATTAATTTATTTAAATAAATTATAAAATATAATTGAAGAGAAAAAAAGACAAAGCCCAAAAAAAGACCAAGCACATGGGCCTAGGTGGGCTAGCGCACATGCCTTTTTTTTTGTTTCCATAAAAAAAAAACAAAGAGCAAATGATGCACCATCTATTGTGGAACACAACACATCTTCTGCTTGTTTAGATTCCGACAATCACAGTAGTGGCTAAAAAATCGAATAGGGGTTTATGGATTAAAAAAACTGTCTTTCAATCTATTTTCATCTAAACACATCTAAAAACAACTTTTAAACCTCAATAACCTAATTCCTCAACTCATAACACCCCTAAATTAGTTTGCAAATACAAAATTAAATTGAAAGGCTCCAACCTTGATCTATGTTCTTAAGCAAAATAAAAGCTCAAGTACACCTCAATGGTACTCATCTTGTTAAGAGGAACACATTGGCGCTAAATTTGGCATTTTTATTAAAGAAATCTTGTCAACCATTCATTCTCTCTCCTCGCCATTCTAGGGACCCTATCTCATTAATTGAAGGACTGAGATGTGAACAAAATAAAATTTTGTAATAAAATGTAAAAATTTCAAACTAAATGGAGCAAAAAGCAAAACAAAAAAAATTCTATTGGCCAAATTTTTTGAAAAGGTGCTTATTAAGCAATTTAGCGTGTATATTTGCTTCGTTGTCAATTTTGATCCCTTTAGTTTTAATTTTTTTGCAAGCAACAAAAACAAATATGTGTGTATATATTGCAAAATCAAGTATCAACCTAATGTGGGGATTTTTGACACCATGATAACCATATAGAAAACAAATTAAAATAAATTATCAAGTTTTATTCTCAATCAATGCGACGTGAAAGAATAAAATCAAGAAAAAAAATAATGTAAAAAAATGAAATTAAAAAAAAATGATGATCGAATTAAAAAAAATATATAAAGGATTAAAATACTCAACTACATATGCATGGTGTTTCTCCCTTCATATGCTACATGACATTATATTAAAAACACCACACCCTTTAGGTTATTGTTTTTTAAAATTTAACTAGACAATTTAAAACTTTTGATCTCTGCAAGCACATACACCATATATGGAAGTGAAATCTTATCATGGAGATTGTGTCCTCTGGTTAGAGATATAATGCATTGGTTAGAATCGGAATTTTTTTTTGCTCAAGTCATATTTAATTATTTAAATTCATTACTCCACCTGCTTTAATTTGATCATGACTTTCTTTATTTAATGGATACTCATTGCATACACTAAAAAACTTTCTAACTATTTAAATAAGCTAAAAAACCAACCTAGACTAACTATAAAACATGAAAAATAAAAAGAAAAGCAATAAAAATCCTAAACAAACTAAGAAAAATAAATTTATTAGTCTCAATATTTGATTTCTTGAATTAAATAGGAGAAAAACTAAAAAATCATAAAGAAAAATATTTTTCTAAACTAAATAGAAAATAGTAATAACTAAAAAAATAATCTATTCCTAAAAATCTCCATGCATCAACATACTAGTAAATTACATTGTTCTTAATGACGCAACTCAATTTTTTTTAATATATTAGTTGTGTTGTTAGGAACAATGTAACCTATAGATTGCATTGTTCCTAACGATTCAGTCCATGTGAGTTGCATGGTTCAGAAGAACACAACTTATAAAATTCAGTCCATTTAACATTTACCGTTTCTACTTTATCTCTTCCTCCCCATTACCCACCTGAGCTTTGCATCATTTTGTAGCTATTTGCCTTTCCAAACTAAGCTTCATCTCATCATCTCTTCCTTCCTTTGCTTTTTTTGCTTCTTTTTCTTCATGCAAAATTGTCACCCCCTTTCTCTTCCTCACCCTTCATCGTTGTCAGTATGCCACAACTTTCCCTTCAACAAATCAAGGTAAACACTATATCTCTTTTAATTCTATAAGTTTGGTTGTTATTTTATGATTATGTTAGGGTTTAAGTGATTATTGTTTGGATTAATTTTGTTGTGTTAGGGATTAGTTGAGTTTAGATTAATTAGATAATTGATGCAATTGATGCTATAAATTACATCAATTATGTATAAATCAGATCTATTATGCTATATGTTGAATTTTTGGAGTAATTTGGATAGTTGATAATTTTATCAAATTGAGGACATTAGATATGAATTGATGCAATTGATACTATAAATAACATCAATTAAGGTTTTATGTTGAATTTTGAGATTAATTGTTATAATAAAGAAAAAAATCAATTGAAGTAGTTATGTATGACTTGATGTAATTAGGCATGCATTGATGCTATAAACTTAATCAAATAGGTATAAATTAGATCAATTAGGGTTTTACATTGAATCTTGGGACTAATTTTTTTGGTTGGCAATTTTGTTTGATTGAAGCAATTAGGTATGAATTTATGTTATTAGATATCAATTGATACTATAAATTTAATCAATTAGGAATAAATCACATCAAATAGGGTTTTACATTGAATTTTAGGAATAATTGAGTAATTGGGAATTTTGTTCAATTAAAGCAATTAGGTATAAGTTGATATATTTGATGTTATAAATTATATCAATTAGGTATAAATGTTAAATCTTAGGAGTAATTGAGATAATTAAGAATTTTATCCAATTAAAATAATTAGGTATGAATTGAAGTGATTTATGCTATAAATCTTAATTGAACTAGTGAGAACTTGTAACAATTGATAGAAATAGGTTTTGATGTTTTACATAATATCTTCTAACATGGCATTTTTGTGTCATTATGGTGGTATTATTATTAATGATATAAAAAATAGTATCACTTACAATGAATGAAGCAATGTGATTCTGAATGCTAGTTTAGAAATGTCATTAGTCAAACTTATACAAGTAATATGTGAACGAATTGAGTGAAATTATAATGATATTGAAGTTAATTTTACTTGAAGGATACTTACCAAGGAATGTCCCGTTCATTATGTTATCATGTCGATTTCTTGTTATCTGAATTTGAAGTATATGCTTGGGTTGTTTGTCCAATATGGATCGAGATACATTGAGCTACGTTTAAATAGTCAACCTAAATAAGAACACTCCTCTTCCACTATGGAGTATACTCAAGTCCCAAAATATACTAAAACAAGCATCACAGTCTGTTGGTCCATCTAGGATATTTAATGATGTAATTAACTTAACATTGATACCTAAAATTATGGAAAGAAATGATCCAGGTATGTATGATCGTTCATACATTAATAATAATTTTGAACCTAGTGATGAAGAAGATGGGGTTAATATTAATTTGAGTTTGATCAAGACGCAAGATAAAGATGGGTTAATGAGACCTCTTGTTGTTGAATTTGAGGATGATAGTGGAGTTGATGAAATGGTATGTAATAACCGGGATCTTAGTCATAGGACTTCAGGTGTAAGTATTGATTTGAAGCTTAGGCAAACTTTTAGAATAATGTTTAATTTAATTAATGTAATTAAATGGTAACACATTTAAAATTTATTAGAATATAAAGTTTTGCATTCAACCATAATTTATATAGAATTATAATATGTGAATGCACCAAAATGTAAATGGTATTTATATGGAGGGTACCATAAAAATTCCAATATATTTGAGATCTCAAAGTTAACTTACCTCAGATAAATGCCGATATATCTATTAGCAAGACAATCATCAAAATTTATTGCAAGAGTTATTTCCATAGTTATAACGCCTAAGTGTAAGCATTGCTAGCATTAAATTTTCAATAAGTACATAATATGGGTTTATTATCTCATATTATAAAGCTTGTTTGTGTGAAGGATCCTTTGAAATTCCTCTTAGATTATTCACTCTCTAAGATTCAAATCCTTGTATAGTTGTGCAATGAGATCATACTATATATTTTGATGATGTTGTAACATTATTTGGAAGCGTTTTCTAGGTATTTGGAGATGCAATTGAAGGTTGGAAGTATTGTAGGCCACTGATAACTATTAACAACATTCACCTATACAAGAATTTTATTAGAAAGTTATTGATTGTGTTGGTTTTAATGTGAATAATAAGATATTACCTCTGGCTTTTGCTTTGGTTGAAGAAGAAACTAATTACAACTAGAAATGGTTCTTAGATTGCATTCAGTGACCCATTATTGACAGCAAACATAATTTAAAAAAGTCAAAAGAATGAGGACTAAATAAAAAAAGCTAATATACGACAAACTTGAATTGAATGATGAAATTGAAAAATAATAAAACTTTTAGAAAATTGTCAAGGAAAAAAATTAGACATTAAAAAAGATTGAAGATTAAATTGGAAAAGATAATATCTAAAAAATTGGAATTGAAAGAAAAAATTAAAAACAAATACAACTTTTATAAAAAAAAATCAAGAACAAAAATTAAAAATCAAAAGAATAAGGAATAAAATTGAAATACCAAAAACAAATAGGATTAAACTGTAATTTTTTTGGAAGAGAAAAAAATGCTCACCGATGACTAACTGCCTCGTCACCATCAACATACATCATACCAGGAGATAAAGAACATGGAGACACTTTCAATGATATGGTGGAAATGCAGTTTTGATCATTTGAAGGTGCTGCTTGTGCTGACCAAATAATGTAGGCGCCTCTAACGTCTAACGTGTTGGGACGTGGACAACACACACCAATAACTTTTTTTTTAATTTAATAATAATTACGCATCCTAAGAAGACCAAATTACCATAAATGGTTTCAGAATTAACAAAACAAAATGTATAGAAAAGACCAAAAGGCCCTTTGACTAATGACTTATTGTTTTTCTTGATTCCAAGGGTAAATATATTTTTTATTATATTTAAAAAAAATATTAAGATAAAAATACCTTCAGTCAATAACTTTTATTTATTTCTACTTCGAAGTAATTTAGTTATTTTACTATTTTGAAAATTTTCAAAAGATACATATAACCCTGGATAATGTTTTAATAACCATTGGACCACGAAAAAAGACCAAATTACCCCTAACTCCAAGACATCTCGGTTTTTTTGTGTCTGAGTGTGCATTGTTTTTGCTACAGCTTTTAGAGTTTTTATAATAAGAAATGGAAAAGATGGTGTCCCTTTATGGATACTATGGATA
>Ga0325405_1007261_pt1 | contig 11169 bp, 4 predicted proteins | sample PopdelMetagenome_21_FD_205663 | JGI IMG/M metagenome (GOLD analysis project Ga0325405, IMG submission 205663) | Populus deltoides microbial communities from Bellville, Georgia, United States - Xylem-Control-R2 | ecosystem: Host-associated > Plants > Phyllosphere > Stem > Wood/Secondary xylem...
TTTTTTTACTTCTAAAAATATTTTGTTTCATACAAAATAAATATCATGCATTTTATTATTGTATAATTAAATAAAAAATAATCTCTGTGATAAAAAATTTTATTGGACCAAGTAAAGTGCATGACTTTCATTGCGAGTTTGCTTTGTTAAATTGAGTTCATTTTATTTTTTTAACCAAATATTATTTTTTGTCAATTTCATCCTTTAACATTGAGTTAATTCGGAAATGAGCTTTTCAATTTTGTTTCAAAATTATCCCCGCGAGTTTCGCAAGTCAGTCCAAGTTAGCCCAAGTAGATAAAATGTTTTTCTATCTCGGTATTAAATCAAAATATCATTCAATTCATGATTAAAATAAAAAAAATAAAATTTAAAATACATATTATCAATACCTAAAATAGTTTTTTGCACTCAAAAGAAATTTACTATGATTTGCAACCTAGCACGGGCTTGTAAGCTCGTTATAACTATAATATGACGTCAATCTGCATTGATGGTAAGACTAAAGATTTAAATACACTAATATTAGTAGAAAAAATTGGCCATAATATTCTATAATCTCAGTTGGTAATAATTAGGGGCCATAGCATAAAGGTTTTGGAGTCAATAAGGGCGCTCGGAATTAGGAAATTTCTCTCAACTAGAAACAAAATGGGAACAGAAATTCAAAGCTGCTCGGAGCATAGAAAGTTGAAATGTTGAATTACAAGGGACTTTCTCTGTTGTCGACTAGAGATTCTGAGGCAATATATTAAAGGGGAGATAATGTATTCCAATCTTCCCAAATTTCTCTGTTTTTCTCTCTCACATGAGAAGATTAAAATCATTGGATGGCAGGTTATTGCATTCATTGAGCAATCGTAGAAAAACGCACTAGTCTCATTCTTTACTAGCTTGCAAAGAAAGCTCCATGGCTAATTTTAGTGTATGTTGAGGAGTGCAAGTTACTTGCATATTTATATATTTATCGCAATTTAGTACAAGTCACAGAGAGTGAGGAGCTAGCTCAAACCTAAAACCATTGGAGACTAGACACCGACAAGCATATTTCATAGGAAAAAAGTATTTTGGAAGTAGTTAAATTGTGGTAAATTTCTAGGAAAATGACAAAAAATCATATTTGTCTTTATGGTCATTGTTTTTTAATTTTTAGTGAATAGAGTTGAATTTAGATTTGTTTTCTACCATTTCCATCTATCTTCATCAATATTTGTATCTGGCTCAAGAGGTTAAAAGCTTTATCTTGCTCAAGTACTCAATTATTTATACAAAAAAAAAATAGTCAATGATTTTTGTACAAAAATCCATGACAAATTAATTTTTTTTGGACACACATTGCATTGGAATTAAGTGATAGATATACACACACACTAGAAAATTAGCAAATACCGACGGAAACAATTATGTTGGTAAATTACGGTGAACTTTACCGATGAAATATTTCTTTGTTATTTCCCTTAGTATAAACTGATGGAATTACAAGGGGACAAGTAGGTAAAAAAAAAAAAAGAAAAGGAAAAAATAAATGAAATGTCATTCTTATAGATGGTATTATTGACACAATAAACATGCCGCTAATATATGCAGGAGAATCCATTAATAGTTTTTAAGTTATAACCTAGCAATCAACCCTCCCCTCCCCCTCCCCCATCTCTTCTTTTTCTTCTTCCATTTTTTTTGTGAGAAAAACAGCAAAAATCACTAGCTACTCACTCAGTTTGGGTGATACTGCAAAGTTTCTCTTGCTAGCTGGCCTAATCATTTTGCTGGAAATTAAGTATGCAAAATTACCTATTTTTTGTTTTCACTCATTTTAAAAATGTTAATTTTTTTTGGCATTTCGATGTAGTTTATTTGTGTGTTTACTTATTTTATAGCTTTTTTTCCATGTAAATTTATTGTGTGAATATATGATTTATATATGTTAGGGTTTGTTTGAAATTTTAAAAAATTATATTTGTTTGTAATTTGATGAAATTGATTTTGATTTTATGACTTGGGTGTTTAATTTGTAATGAAATAAATAACGGCTTATGTAATGGGTGCCTTTCATATTTTGTCAATTTTATTATTAAGTTGAAAATTTCAGTAAATGAGGAGAAATTTGAATTTTTATACAAAATTGATAATGATTTAAGGGCACTATTAAAATAAATTGAATAAGTTTGAGTTAAACCAATACCAGTTAATTTATTTAGTTCACATAATTAATTAATATATGTTGCTATCAATATTCTATATAGATTTGATATAAGTAATGAATAATCATTCTTGGATGTATCGAGTTGCACCTGAAGGGTTGCGCAAGATGGATTATTATAATGGGGTTTGAGGTTTTATTAATTAAGCACTATCTAATCCGAGAAATATTAGTGGAGACAGTATTAGATATTTATGTAAGAGGTGTAAAAATAAAAGGTTTCTCAGTCCAGATGTTGTAACGATGCATCTTTTATAAAAAGGGTTCATGGAGAAATACTTATGTCGGTTTGCACATGGAGAACCATGCATATATTCCTTACAAGATCATGATAGAAATGATAGTTAGGTCAACTTCTAGTTCTAGCAGCATGCATGAAGTTGAAGATGACAATAGTAATTCTTATAAGAATATGGTTATGGATGCGATGAGAATGAATTAAAGTTATGCATATAAATGTTCAATCATAAATAAAGAACTAAATGCAGACGCAACCATGTTGTTTTATCTTTTGAAAGACTCTAACAAACCATTAAAGAGATCTCAATATTTATCTCGTATTATTTTGAGCCTCTTGAGAACAAGAATCAATTGCATTCAAAGGCATAATGACAGTGAGGAAGTGCATTTGAGTGGGAACTTGTCAATATTTTTCCATTATAGACGACCTGTACCAAAAAATGTTATGAAAGGAAAATACTTGACATAAATTGAATTCAAACATGCACATAATTATATGTTATTTAACTACGATGAACTAAGACCTTTATTCAATACATATAATAATTAACATATCGTTATTTTTTAACAATTTTTCTTTTGTACTATCATAAATTAATAGATTGAATAATTTCTCATAGATAGCATCATCAATTTTTACTATCCTAAAATTCACAACTAACTGAATCTTAATTTTTTATTATTATAAGATGAACAATTTTTCACGTTGTTTATAACATATGTAATGACTACTTGATTATTCTTATATATCATAATACTTAATTTCATTATGAATTTCTCGTTAACCATTCATGGTTGTAATCATGTACTAGGTTTATTAATTGGGAGGGAATGTAAGTGTCACTTTGAATTTATTATGTTTGGATCCTGAAAGAAAGGTGAAGTGCTATAACAAGTATTGTATCAATGAACATGTTTTTTCATATTAAAGAGTATGATCAAGGTAGAAAAACATATAATAGTGAGGTTTGTGTTAAGGGATCTACTTCTAATGAGTTTGAAGTTAACTATTATGGGAAGTTAAAAGAGGTTATTGAATTGAAATATCATAACGAGCAAAATAGAGTCTTTTTATTCAAATACTATTGGTTTGATACCACCAATAGAGAAATTAAAGTTGATCTTCATCATGGTTTGGAAAAAAAATAATACAAGGCTAGATTTTACAACGTTGACGATGTCTTTATTTTCTCCAAGCAATGCTAGCAACTTTATTACACAAACACTCTTTCCTTTAGAAAGGATTGTCTTAGGGTTGATTGATTGTTTGTTGTTAAAACCAAACCTAGAGGCCATGATCAAGTTGCTTAGGATGGTAATGATGAAGTATCTACAGAAGATGATGTATTTCAACTTAATGAGATAGTTAATCCACATCGAGTTGCTTCGCCTACTGACTTAGAAAAAAATTCAAATTTTTGCATCGCTGAAAATATTTTTGTTGATGTTGGTGTTGAGAAGTTAAATGATGTTTTGAGAACCAACAAACATTTAAAATTTGATGAAGATGATGATATCGATGAATTAAATATAGAAAATTATGATGGAGATGACGATGATGGAATTAAAGAAAGAAAAAGAAGATAATTCTAATTAATTTGTAAAACATGAATGTGTAATGAAAATAACTTCAATGTAATATTTTTTTTATGTTCTTTTACAATGACGTTGATTTATTATTACATCAGAAGGAAACATTTATTTTTTTGTGATTTTATTATTTCACACAGAACTGGTGTTATTGTGTTATGATTTTAATATATTTGCAGAATGGATAGATAATGAATAGAAATACAATATGGACACAAAATGTTTTATACCGATGAAATTACCATCGACATTTAAAATACCAACAAATACATTCACGAATTAAGTATGTCTCAAAATTCTAGAAAGTTGGGAAAAAATTACATGTATTGCCATGTAGACTTATAGATGGAAGCCCTGACAAACCAAAAACACACGGATGGAATCACCTATGGACTAAGTTTGTCGGTATATTCTAGAGAGTTAGAAAAAATTACACTCCTATGCCACTAGTCAATACTAATGGTATCATCGATGGGTCAATTCTGTCGGTATATTCCAGAGAGTTGAAAAAAATTACACTCTTATGCCACTAGTTATTATAGATGGAATCACCAACGAGTTAAGATTATCGATATATTATAGAGAGTTGGAAAAAAAATTACACTTCCATGCCACTAGTTATTACAGATGAAATCACCAACAGACTAAGTTTATTGATATATTCAAGAGAGTTGAAAAACAATACAGTCTAGTACCATTCACCATTATAGATAGAATCATCGATGGACCCAAAATTAATTGGAGAGATTTAGAGATGTTTCTGAAAATTTTTGGTTTAATTGAAAATTTCAATTAAAGATTATAGATAGAATCACCGATGAATGTGTTAAAAATATAAATATTTAATTGTCTATCTATAAGGTCGTCGGTAAAAAATCTCCAATTAAAAACTAGAATCTCTAGCTTTAGAACATCAACCATCTTCTCTCTTCTTCTTCCCCTCTCTGCAACTTTTTCCTTTCTTTTCTCTTTGTCTCCATTCTTTTCATCTCCTTATTTCTTCTCATTCTCTTCCTCTCTCACTACATCCTCATGTGAGAACCCTTCACACTATGTAAATCTCATTTTTCTTCCTTTTTTTTATTTGTTTGCCAAGGTTTGTTTAGTTAATTAATTGTTTTTTTTTTTCATTTTCAATCTCTTCCCCTTACACTCCATCAAGGTCCTCCACACCAAACAGGAGAAAAGTTCCAGCTCAATCTCTTTCTTCATCCTCTTTTTTTTTTTTTTAAATCTATCATTGCGTTTATATTGAAAATTTCCCAGGTGCTTGTTTTTAGCATTGAATGGGGAGAAAAAAGACAGAAACAAATGGTAGAATATTATTAAACAATTGGAAAATGAACCTTCCATACCACTTATTATTTTTGTGAAATTATATTAATATGAACATTTTTTCTTACTTAACATGTAAGATGAATCCTTTTTTATTTAATATGTGTGGTGAGTCCATATATATATATATATATATATATATATATATATATATATATATATATATATATATATATATTAACATAATAAAATGTTGACAAGAATAAATGAAAAAAAATCATAAAAAATAGCATATAAAAGAATTATTGGTTGTTATATTTTAAGAAAGAACAATTTATAAAACATGCATGCCTATCAAACAGAGGGAGGTAATTAGTTTTTTCTACGAATTCAAAAAATAAAATAGTGGATCAAGTACTTATTTGATAATAGTTAATTATTCGTATCTAGTTTTGAGATATATATTGAAGGATATTTGAGTCATTAAATACATGAAGAAAACCAAAAATTGATAAGATGTGGAATATATGTTAGGTTGGGTTTGGTTAACCCTTATTTTATCTTTTAAATATTCTTCCAGTTATTCATATCATAATGCATAGCTCATTTGCACCATAATCATTAACTATATATATAAACATGTTATTAAATTCCTAATGTAAATGTTTTATTTCTATCCAAATTCAATGTTGTACTAAATGGAATTTTTTGTAGTAGATTAATGGTCTAGTGTTTCTAGTTTGCAAAGAAAAAATTTCAATTTGAGTTGATTTCTAATATTAGAAAGGTTTCATGTTTACACCATGAGAGAAAATGTTAGGGGCCTAATTTGGATTTTAAAGTAGTAGATTTGCACTAAACTACTAAAATTGGGAAGCTCTTGTGTAAATTGAAGAATGCAAATTCTTGGAGTTGTGCTAAAATAGTGAATTGCATTACACATGGATAAGTGCATTTTTTCTTTGCATAATATAGAAGATATTTGCTATGCAATGCACATGTGGAAAATATTAATAAACAAAAGATAATTTATAGGTTTTTTTTATTTAGAAATCGATACGAACAAGGATTTGTCATAAATAAAATTAATTGATTTGTGGCTACTTATTATTGATGTGTATTTGTAAGTAATAAACTTTTGGGTAGTCTCCCGTATAGGGGAGGTGCTGAAGAATTTTTTTTTAAAATAGGAATGTTGTTACCTTTTTCAATCCTTTACTTTATATAGATGCCTAAGAAAAAGTCAGTAGTGCATCATCTGGATATAATCGTTGCTAGTTCTTTCAACAACACTTCTGATGACCATGAGTCATTAAGTGCCAACCATAACCAGACACTTGAGGCAAATGTAACCTCTCTCGATGTAGGTTTGTCGAGAGCGATGTCGCCACACCGGGGATTCCCTTCAGAACGGGAACTATTTAATTGGAAGTACATTGCACAGTGGAAGCCCGACCACTCAATGTAAGTTTGTTTTCCTTTCATGCACTATTAAACAATAAAGAGCAGTTAATAATTTTTGAAAAGTTAATTTCAATTAATGAATGCAATTCCAAGTTTACAAATGTTAAGGCTTCTAGCATGATTACATTGGCGATGAAATCATCGATGAAAGTTTCATTATTTCAATAGAGTCAAGTTTTAAAAATCCTAAATGGAAACCCATGATTGATGTATGGTTCAGAAAGTTCAAGATTAGTATATACTTCAATATTTTTATTACGTTAATTTGGTTAGTTTATTAATTTTAATGAACTAATTCTTTTACAAATTTGATGTGCAAGGAAAAGTTTTACTAGGATAGGGTTGACAATGCTATTGTTAAGAGGGATTGAGAGAATAACAACACAACTAGGTAAGATTGAATTCAAAATGTTATATTTTTTTATTTAAATGTTAAAATTTTATTTTTTCATTTATTAACCAATAATTCATTTCTACCATATAGGTTATATGATTTTTGGTATGAGACATAGAAAAAAACCAAAAATTATGTTAAAGAAAGAGGTTTTTCAAGCTGGAGAGATGTGGTAGTTTGAAGGGATTTTAGACCTTCGTACATCTCGAATGCTATATGGGCAGAATATATCTAACGTATGATGTCTGAGCATTTCGTGTAGCCGTCGTAGTCTGGTGCAAAGAACCACAATAAAGAGATTCACGGTTCTATTACCACACACACCGACACTCATTTGATTCATTTTGCATGCGAAGTGGATGGTAAGATTCGTTTTTATTACATCTATTTTTTTATATAAATTTTTTTATATATGAAAATGTTTAACTAACAACAATTTTATTTTGCAGGCTACAGTTCTTGGACGTGAACTAAGATCGATAAAGCTTTTTGTAGAAACTTGCATGAGAAATAATGACAGTCGCAACAAGGTGCAACAACTCGTGGATAGCTGAGTTTAGAAGTTCATTGTATGTTGGATTTCAACAATTTCTTATCTTAAGTTATTATTTTTTTGAATTAGTTGACTTTTTTTTCCAAGAAACATATAACACCCTATTGGAGGAAAGATATGAGGACTTCCTTCAATCCATCCGGAACTTGATTCAGATTTATGGTTGGAGGCAGGATTGTTTGGTGGATGCGATAGAAATCAGGTTTACGATATCTCAAACACTAAGGTCAAGGGGTTACGAATAACTAGAAGTGTTTCAATCATTGGATGCATGCAATCCGTTCCGAGCACTCTTACATTAGAGTTCCAAGCGATTTTAAACCAACAAGTTGAAGCTCATATGATCCATCTTGCTGCTAAGACAACAGAAATCTGGTGATTGTACATAAAGCTAAAATTATACATGAGTGATACATGTGCTCTCTCTTATCGCTCGCTGATCTCGACAAAGACTCGCCTCTTTCTCCCCCTTCTTTAACCCCTTTATTTTAAATGAATTGTATTTAAACTGATAAATTTTAAAATTTATAATAAATATTTAATTTTTTTATTTTTAGTTAATTTCTTTCTACTTTGTTTATTAGATTTTTTTAAATATATATATAAACAACTTACTAACAGGCTTACCGACGAAATAAGTTTGTTGGTATATTCAAAAGAGTTGGAAAAGAAGTTTTGGAAATGCCACTAACACTATTTAATTATTGACGGGTTAATTCTATCGGTAATATAAAAATAAATCACTAATGAAATTACAAACAGTCTTTTTTGTTGGTGATATTTTATCTTCATCGATGGAAATACAGACAAAATGATTCTGATAAATTATTTTTGTTTAACACTTTTTAAATTTTTTTTTATCTATAAATCCATCAGTAATACAATTACTAATGAAATGTTTGACAAAACAAAAATCACCGACAATAATTTTAACCATCAGTAAAAGTCTTGCTGGCAGAATCAATGTTTAAATTCTAAAGGAATATAATATGTCGGTATAATGCAAAATTCTCTCTCTCTCTCTCTCTCTCTCTCTCTCTCTCTATGTTAGTCTATCTAATTATTGACATTTGATTTGGCATGATAATTTTGTATGACAATATATGTATATGTGAGGCAAAATAAATCTGCAATAAATTTTTTGTTTTCGTGAGGGATACAAGTAAACTCTTTTGATGGTTCAAGAAGAGAGAGGATTGAATGTGACAAGCATCTAAAACATTTTTTATATATAATTATTGTTATTATAAAAAAGAGATTTAAATTCAATGTCTTTAAATTAATAAGTGGATGCTAAAATCAATTTACTAGATTATTATTAACAAATTTGATAATTCAGTTGAATTAAACTCAACTAATTGATATCTAATCCAAACTTATAAAGTTTATCAATGATACCAAAATATTTCACCATCTGGAACAATACCCTCACCCTAGCTCACTGTATAATTAAATATATCCCTAATTTCTTGGTTTCTGTGGAACTCAGGTGAAGCTTTCCAGGTTTCAGGGTCGTCCAAAACCTACTCGGACTCTTCTGTATGAGTACAAATTAAGATTTGTTAAAGAAATACAACACCTACGTTATCACAAGAAAAAAAAAGAAGAAAAAATACAACACTTGCGTCAGTGCCAAATCAAAATATGTACATGGTGCTCGAGCAGTTGATGGTTTAACCTAGAGGAGCATATCTCCGATTATATTATTTTCTTGGGCTGGTAATTTCAGCGAAGATTAAGCCTTAGTCGCCGTTCTCGAGTTGCTTACTCAAATTAAAAAATTGCACTGTATCGTGACCTTAGCTTGATGAGGCATGGATCACTTGCTTTATCACTCTAATTCTACTATGAACATGACCTGGATACACTGATCCATATCAGAAAAGTGCCACAAAATTTCAAAAGATGTAAGCGGGTCCGCAATATAGAAATTTGAGATGGCTACGAGATTTCAAGTCCTTACAAATTGCATGCCCAAGAAAAAGGAAAATGGAGAAATACATACACAGTCTACGAAGTGGGTGGTATTCCCTTAAATATGATTAAAGTATAGTGGCAAATAGGTAATCAAAACTCTTTATAAATCCCATTGAATAATGCCCCAGCTATTAACCCCACCAAACTTAAAAGACCGAGAGAACAAATGGTGAGCACCCCGTCCTTCCTAAAAACCTTGCACCCTCTTCAAGTTTTCTCTACAAAGTCACCATCTTCTACCTTAACCTCCATGAAGATCAAAACCCTAATTCACACCCTTATCATCTCACACGTGTGCCGCATCATTCGAGCTCTATCCAAAGCAAAATCCATTCTCGTTGAGATTCTTAAAGAAAACCAACCTTTGCACTTCATATTCCCTACAAAGAACTCAAAAAGGAAGAACAGGAGTAGGAAGATATTCCTTGGTTCATTTAGGTTGCACTATAACTGGTGCTCTTCACATGTGTTGCCAGTGTCAGAACCAGTTCTCAATGGATTCTCTACTTCCCATTTCTATTATGACTCTACGTGGAACTCAATAATCACAAATGAGCAGTATGAGGACAACACCGAGTCTCAGCTTTCAGGGTACCTTCACTGGCTAGAAGAGAAAGTTGATGATGAGGATTCTAGTGGCACTGAGAAGGATATCAATCGGCTAGCAGATTTGTTCATTGCAAGCTGCCATGAAAAGTTTATATTGGAGAAGCAGGAGTCCTACAGGAGATTCCAGGAAATGATGGCTAGAAGCATGTGAATGTGAGGGTTTTTTTTGTTTAATTTTTCTTTCGCTTTCCCATTCTTCTATGTTAGAACATTGGTGTGGTGAGGAAAGTACATACTGGTCATAATGGGGTGCAAGGGTTTTATCTTTTTAGGTTCTTTATCTTTTGATCTTGTGCTCCTTTTTTTTTCTTTTTTCTTTTTTCTTTTTTGAAATGGTGGGAGCATAGAGAGTTTTACATGATATAGAGAAGGGGAAAGGGGAGATTTGTGCAATTCCTGGCCGCTTGAAATATGATAATGCTTGCCACCTTCAAGGTTGCAGTGGTGGAAGTGTACTGGTTTGTTAATCTATCATTGAATTGCTTTAAAATTTCCTTTTATTTTTTAAAATTTGGTGTTTCTATACATGTCGGATCTCTATAGACATAATTTCCATCATCTACTTACTTAAAGTTACCCTCTTAAGCTTGGAAAGGGATTGTATTCTTGAAATTTGGGTATGGCCCTACCTTTCAAACCACCTCCTTGACTTTCCTTCTCTTTTTTTTTTTTGAACGGGAAATACAATGGATTGGGAATTCTTTTCCTATTCCAAATCCTCACTCCTCAAAGTTTGAATACGACATTTTCTTGTGCATATCCCTAATCTTAACAGTTTAAGACTATAGAGTCATGTAATTGATGTGCTAATTAATATAGTTTTGTAATTGAAGTATATATAATTCTACCAATTTATGTTTTTTTTTT
>Ga0325405_1007262_pt1 | contig 11168 bp, 4 predicted proteins | sample PopdelMetagenome_21_FD_205663 | JGI IMG/M metagenome (GOLD analysis project Ga0325405, IMG submission 205663) | Populus deltoides microbial communities from Bellville, Georgia, United States - Xylem-Control-R2 | ecosystem: Host-associated > Plants > Phyllosphere > Stem > Wood/Secondary xylem...
TAATCTCATTGATCAGGATTCATGGTAATTACTTCTCCTCCATATCTAATACATGGGGGTGGACTACTATCAAGGACAGTAAAGTATAGAATACTTGAATGTTAAATTCAAGTTGTAATTGGATAAAAAATTTCTTACCCTAAAATTCGTGAGTGAGATTAACAAATTTGAATGAAAACTGGCGAACATGCTCTCTCCGCTGCAGATGAACGACAAGCTAATACATAGAACAAACGGTGGCTAAATTACTGCATTGTTTCCTCTCACAAAATGATTATATAAACTTTACATTTCTAGGAGTTGATTGAATCCAAACTTGAAGTATGTCGTCTTAAATAGAGAGATCCGAGAGAGAAAAAATCCAAAGGGAAAGGTGATAGTGTGACGATAGTATTTCAGAAGGAAATTAAATAGTTGTCAGCTCCTGTTTCTACATGAATTATCCTTACTCATTTTTCAAAATACTTTGAGTCATTAATGCACCATCCATATTCAGCATCATATATTTAAGTAGCATGACTAGTAATTTATTATGACAGAACTTAATTATGTCTTCATTTGCAATTCTTGTTGTCAAATTAATTCGCACTCTGTCTAGTTATTAATAAGTAAACGACACTTGTCTTTTTCATCGTCAATAAGGGCATGATGCAGGAGCCTTTTCTTATTTATTTATTTTTTTCTTCTTTATTTAGGAATTTGTTTCTCTTATTCTAGTTTAGGAAATTATTTAATTTAATAATTTTACTTTTTCTTGCTAAATTTAGGCCTCAAACTAGTATAAAAAGAATTGTCTAACTTTTATTTTTCCAGAGACTTGAATGAATAAAATTAAATATTTTAAATGTCATTTCATAATTATAGTATTCTTAGTTTTTCTTGGGAGGGTTTGACTTGTAATAAACTCGGTTATCTTTTGTTTTTATCTATGTAACCTAATATCAAAGTCAATAATTTCTCATAATTAGTGTTGTATGTTGTTGAATAACAAGGGTAAAAAAAAATTACAAAATATGATGTGCTCATACAAAAGGGGATAAAAACGTTTGTCCTTAGAAAAGAGATGTTTAGAAATCAGTGATAAAAGACATACAAAGAAAAATAATAAAATTAACTTATCAGTTAGCGGCAATAAAAAACTTGGGGGATCATGATGAGAGTGATGATGGATTCATAGACCAATTTGAGAACCCGTTCCAGAGACGAGAATAGAGAAGACAATCTCTTTATCGGAACAAGTTTCATGAAAACTTAGAGTTTTAGATAAAACTTTCAATGTTTGCAGGAACAAATAAAGAAGTTATTAATTGGTTGCAAAAGGTAGAACATATGTTTGAATTCAAGAAGATCCTAAAAAAAATGAAGATGAAGTTGATCAATACTAGACCAAGGGTTTATGCCTTTCATGGAAGGAATAATTGAAGCAAACCCAGAAGAGAGAAGACAAGCTCAAGAGTTGCGAATGAAAAGGATGAATAAGAAGATGAAGGCACACTTCCTTCGTTTTAGGTATACTTAAAATATAGATTCTTCAAAGAGAAAATCTTTTCATAATTATTAGAAAAGCAATTATTGTGCACTTAACATGGTGCTTTAAATACCAAAGGTAATTTGAAGGTTTCCACAACAACTAGAGGCTTATTGCCATAAGACCCAAGTAGCAAGTTGGAAACTTTAAAAGACTCAAATGAACTAAATACTAAGGTAGAAGACAGGTGTGGTTTATTACAATCCTATTTATGATTAGATAGATGTAGATTCATATTCTCTTTTAATTATAATATTTATTTTGATGATAATTATATTGTTAAATAATATCATAACCAATGACATTAATATTAGTAATAATGCCATTAATGATGTTTTTAATGACAATAATAATAATTTATATTCGAGTACGAGTTATTTCTAATTTAGAAAGACTGAAACAATAACTTTTATTTATTTATTTTTTATTTAGTTTTGAAAATTTAGTATTTTATTCAGTTTAGTTCTAAAACTAATAAAAATAGGGTTGTATAGCTAGCATTTTTTTAAGGATTAAGATAAATAAAATATCTTGAATGTATTCTCATATTTATATTCTTCTTAGTTTTTATGAATTTTAACTTATAACAAATCACTCACCCTTCGTTTTCATCTACACCAAAGACATAACTAAAGAGAGCTATTAGCAAAGGTATCTCTAATGGGATTCCAATTATGATGATGTAACTGGAAATGAAATTAGTTTGGTCTTTTGAATCATGAAGACTATCAGGTTGTGATAAGAATAGGAATAATGCATGAGACTAGAGCTAGTGATAATTAATTAGAGTTTTAAGAATGACTTTAACAAAATATATAATCTGAACTGAATTGTAATCAATATTGAGCATGTTGTTCAAGTGCAAGAAATATTTATTTGGAGTGAAAATGACATAAAAGAGAGTAATTACAGTGATGATACTCGAATTTATCATGCATGTTTAATTTGCATCATTGAGAGGGACAAGTTTGTGAAGGCATGCTTACATTATAATTAAACTTCATTGCCGATTAACTTGACGATTGGAAATTATATATATGGCCATATGAGTGTGCAATGAAATAGTGAAGTGAAAGCAAAAGGTATAGCAGTAAATTTGAACAAAATACTAATTGTTTAAGAGTAAGTAGCAACTTGCAACCAGCAACTAGCAGCAAGTTCCACTTAATGTAGTAGTAATGTCTCTCTCTTAGCCTTTTTAATTATATTCTAATCAACTAATTACATGATTACTACTAATCTCAAAAAAGAAAACCAGTGTTTAAGCTATCTGTTTTAGACTGACCATGAGGGAAATAATGAGGATTGATTGGCTTTTAAAGAACTTTCTCCAAGGAAAAAAAAAGGTTTTAAAAGAAGAGACTAAACGTGGAAGCAAGAATTAAAGATAAAATCATTAAAGAGGGCAAGAAATAGAGGAAAACACTACCTTATAAAGTTCTGCAACTTTGTCTGCAAAACCTGCGGCCTTGTCCAGTGAACCAGCGACAAGAACAACAACCTACCGAGGTAAAAACGAGAGAGAGGGGGAAGAAAACAAGCTGCTACAAGTTATATCAGGTTGCTAATAATCTTACAGTACTCAGTCTACACACAAGAGTCAGGAAAGTTTGTTAGACTACTAAATACTTCAGCTATCAGTGAAGAAAGAGAGACTCCAGAGAGGATAGTTAGTGCCCAAAGAGAATATAAGATGTTCGAATCTAATAAAATAAGTGGGAAACCATGGCGTTGATACATATTGAGGAAAACGAAATCAGGCCCTACAAAAAAGAAAAGAAATCATGGAATCTTGGGCAACAAGGATGGATCTATGTCTCTGATATAAGCCTATATCTATTGACATGTACTACATATATTTACACAAAGTGAAAAAGAAAGATAGTACTTGAAACATTGGTGGCAGATGCTAGAGATAGATTGCTCTCTCAAAGTTTCTTTTGCTTTCTGGCAGCTGGCTAATAAATCCTTTGAAAAACCCTTGTTGCTTTGAACAATTCCCTTGTGTACTTCGTGGGCAGCAATATTAATTCATTGATAAGATCCTTTTCATTCCTGTTTTATTCATCGTCATCAAGGAATGACTGGTGAAGAATCAACATTTGTGATTTATGGGGTCTTGTTGAGCATGAAAAGAAATGAAGAAATCTAATGTAAAGGAAGTGATCAAATTAGCTAGCTGTCTTGGTGTGGACCTTGTTGTTGTGTTTATTGATGGCAAAGTTTAGAATTTTGGACCTCATGAGGAGTCAATAATCTCAGATATCTAAATCCAAGGACATGGAGGAGGAGGATGACGATGACTTTCCTTTGTGGAGAAATTGAGTATTGGAGGGTGGCAGTTCTGGTAGTGGGGTGCCTCTATAGAGTCTCAATTGGTGGAGGGGATGTTGCAGAGACTGTGAAGCAAGTTGAGGAGTAGGCTGCAATGCAATAGTAGCATTATGAGGTAATGTTGCTGCTGCTGTTGTTGTTGAGGACAATTTGCGATCATAGTTATCAGATTGATCAGTAATGGGGCAATCCATGTTTACACCAAACAACCTCAGTTTCTTTGCCGCTGCTTTCCCTTGGACTACCGGCACCGACTCATACACCACTGGCTCGACAACCCCACCTCCTCCTAGCTGCCATTGCACCATCCCCATTCCAACTTGTTGTGGGGTTGGTTCAACTGCTGCTCCTGCTGATGATCTCATGTAAAAAACTGACCCAGAAGATGAACAAGGGTTTACCACATTGTTATAATTACCATATCCATGACCATAATAACTACCACCAACATTGTAATAGGCATTTCTATTAGGATCAGACAAGTGGAGGTGGTCCCTTGGCAAAATTGGTGCTGTTGGCGGGCGCATGAGTAAAGGGCTCCAAGGGATTGATGAGAAAGGGAGGTTGTGGTGGTAGAGTTGGTGGTGAGAGGCGTGGTCCGGTGCATCCGGCCGGCGCCTCCAGTCAATGTACAAACGATCTTTACCCAATTCACCTACCCCTCTTTGAAACGACACAATATCACCAGCATCAAGCTTCTTCTCCTTCACAAAACGGCTCCAACCTTTAGTCATAACATAGCTCTGGCTACTATTCCAGTACGAATACCTAAATGTCCAAGCTTTACCATTCCTATCCTCAAAATTCAATAAAAGCCCCTTCTCATTCGATGATGAATCTAAAGGAAAGTACTTCTCTGCGTGCTGTTTTGGGATCACAAGGCGATTTAGCTTTCCTACATCACTTGGAGTTACGACCTTATCAAACATGTGCTCCTTTTCTATCACCACGCAGCTAGATTCTCCTCGGCCCCCTTCTTCATCATCATTGACATCCATAAGGTCAAGTTTTGCGGCGGTGTAAGCTCCACTCTCATCAAATCTTGATGTATCTTGATCTTCTTGGTCATAATTGTTGCCTAACCAAGAACCCATTTGGTGGTTCTCAAAGATTTGGCCTAAAGGGACCACAAGTTGGGTTTTTTGATGAGAAGAAGAAGATGAAGGAGATGAAGAAGATAAATATGAAGAAAAAGGGAGTCCTTTTCCTCTACTTATTTGATCTTCTTCACTAAAACCTGACCCAAACTCCATGTTTTTCCTAATAAAAAAAAAAAAAAAACTCTTGTCTTTTCCTTTGGAAAGATCTAATACTAGCCAGCTAAGAAGAAGTAAAAATCAAAGGAGGGTAGCAAAAACTAGCAATAGCTTTCTTCTATGAAGAAAACGAGAAGAAAGAGGGGGGGTGTTTGAAGGCAAATTGGTTATCAAAACAAACAAGTACTAGTAAAGTCTATCACTTTTTTAGGGTTAAAGATTATTCTCCTTCCATAATCTCAAAGACCAAGGAAAAAAAAACAGATAGGCAATAACTCCCATTTCAATGACAGTCGGTGCAATATTCTTTGACCAAGTTACAAGACTTCAAGAGAAACCAAAACTAGACAACAAACACCTTCACATACGTTTCAAAGAGTGCAAGTTCCTCTAGTTGTTGACCTTAGAATGTGAAAAACAAAAATCAAGTATAAGAGTTACAAGGGTGGGAATATGTGTGTGATTTTCTTACAAGGGCATTTCCCTGGAAGCTTCTCAAGTTAGGCAATTTTGCTTTCTTCCTCCTGAATAAATTTTAAATCTTTGCTACTATCTTTCTTGAGAGAGAGAGAGAGAGGGAGGGAGGGAGAGAGAGTGTGAAAGAGAAAGAAGTGGAGGGCTGTGTTTATATGTAGGGACCTCATGTATTATTTGGTTGGGCTCATGTGAACTTGTCAATGTCATCATCCTGGGTGGTATACATTAAAAACTCCCCCCCCCCCCCCAATAAGATCCTAAAAAAGCCAGCTGTTTCGGAGAGCATGAGCTTCTCATCGTAATTGTTTTTTTACCCCCAACTAGCATTAAAAGTTTTAGTATGCTATTTACTTTATTGTTTCTTTACATTACTTTTTTTTATTAAACTAATTATATAATCTTAACGTTCATCTCACAACTGCTGGTTTGATACTTGAAAAAAGTATGCTTACTTTGTTAATTAAACATTTTATAGCTTTGTTAATCTCGTGATTTCTTCATGATTTTTTTAAATTAATTTCAACATGATTAAAGATTAAAGAGATAAAAGATCTAAAAATAATAAAATCTAAAACCCAATGCAAAAAAAATAAAAATGTATTAAGATACTTGACTCCTCATCTTTATTTGAAATTCATGAGTGTTACTGGACAAAAGTTTTCTTGGGATTTTTTGGTTAAAAATAAAATTCATCTCTTGGTGGGGTATCTCTTGATGTGTCCTAAAGACTTTTCGATGAGCTTCTTGTCCAATGACATACAATGGCTAAGAGTAAATTTCAGAGAAAAACATGGAATCTTCTGTTACTTGAAGTATTTAGCTAACCAGGAATAATCTGATTTTAAAGAAAATTCAACTAGAATAGGAAGCATATTTTATTCTAACATTCCATTGATTGCCTGTCTGGTTGAAAAATTACGACTAAAACTTTAGCTATACAGGTAATAACTTCATCAGAAATTCAGACGGTGTCCGGAAGTGTACAAACACCAATAATCAAAGGATTCACAGCAATTTGGGTTTTTTTTTTAGCAGTCTTTAGGTTTTGTAACAAATAATTTCTCCTTCTTTTTACTTTGGCCATCCTCTAAATGGTTATTTTAATATAATCCTCTATTATCATTTTTTTTTAAGAAAAAGCATACGTTTTTTGATTCATGTATGCAACTTTTACTCCCCATATATGGAAAGGAAGGGAACTGGAGAGGAAAGGGAATATAAGCAGAAGGTATATCTAAGTAACTAGGGTTGTTAGGGTTTTGACTTTGTTTTTCCTTCCATTTGATTCGTACGGATCACCCTGCTGCTTTAGCCAACAGGATAGAAAAGGATATTAGGGGGGGCTCTCAGAGGTAGCAAAAGTTGTAACAGTTTCTATTGCAGGGCGGCATGCAGTCCACAAAGGCCCACCACCTATATATCCCCAAATCTATGCCATGCCATGTTTAATGTCTGAAAAGATGAAGCTTCTGCTATGGCTCAATCTGTCTACTGAGATGAACCCTAGCAATGGTGAACAGGATGAGTAATTTCTTTGTTGGGTTCGGTCAAATTTTGAAGAATGCAAGAAAAGAAGTGATTGATTTTCAATATCATTGATTATATGTCTGTATGATACTTTGAATTTCATTGAAACTTAGGCAACTAATTTGTTGTTGTATGAAGTCATAACACATCAATCACTTCATGTTCTTATAAGCCAACAACATGAGTGATTGATGAAATATGACAATGGGGTGTTCTGTTCACTTGGACCAAAGCATTGGGATTTGGGTGGCAAATCAATTAATTGCCATTCTTTTCTTGACAGAATTGTACAATTGTTTTTTATTAGTTTTTTAGGAAACTTGATATTATGGACAACTCTATAAATGTGATTTTATTCACATTTTTTTAATATAATTTATCTCTTTCCTTTATTGCTTTCTTTTATAATTCTTATTCACAATTTATTACTTTCTTTGTTTTTGCCTTGCTGTTTATTTCTTTAAGTGGGTGTCTATATATATAGTCTATATTTTTTATTTTGTTTTAAGAAGTTATCACAGTCTCATAATTTTGATCATGAATCTGACGAATTAACTGAGGTTGTTTTTTATGTCATTTTTTTAATTGATTTTTTTTAATTCTATCTTTCATATTGGATTGATTAAGAATTGAATTTCATAATTTGTTTTGATTTTTTTATAAGGTTTTTCTCTTTCATGAGTTTGTCAGGTTAACCCAAGTTGACTCCGGTTGTTTTTTTTCTTTTCTTTTAATTGATTTTTTTTTTCAATTTCATTATTTAACATTGAGCTAGTTGAGAATTGATCTTCATAATATTTTTTTATTTGACATTGGTTAATCAAATATATTGTCGTCTCTAATTTTTTTAAAAAGAATATGTCATCTTGAAATTTTATTGAGTCAAACTATGTTTTCTCTGATTGTCCAGATAATTATTAAACTTAACAAGTTAACCGGGTTATACCGAATCCATCCTTATATATTTTTTTCCCTACTATAAGACGCATTAGCAAGTCTAGAAATTTTTTTACATTTTTTTTTTCATCCATCACGCATGAGAAGGGTACTCACTCAACCTTTTTTTTTAATAAAAAAAACTGTAGGTACGAAAGCAAATTTGTTTGTGATGCCAAACTTGCAATCATTTTGAACTAGTAATCCATTCAGGAAACACAGCAGAAGCGTCCTCAATTTAGATAGTGAGGCATTATGTTCGCAACCAAACAGCTAGCTAATTTTGGACAGGAATACCTACTCTTAAATGGTAGGGGGATGCCTTAATTCTTCACTTACATGTGAGGACGTCTAGGCTCCTTTTCCAGTCCCCATCCTCCAGCTTTTTTCTTCAAGATGCATGGCCTCGATCCTACACACACACACACACACACACACACACTGTTAATAAGAAAAGAGCCTTCTTGTTTATTGCTGTGGGCCAATTAACTGTACACCTTATTTTCCCATCAAGTCATTTTAAAATTAGAATATAAAAAATTCGATTAAAAAAAAATTACAGGGAATGCATTGAGCAGTTAATACCCCTCTACCTTTGAGAGATTTGTCGGGTCTTTGTTTTTTTTAAAAAAAATAAAATAAAAAATAGATTCACAAATAATTTGATCATTTACCTAATAAAGAATGACTTGTGTTTTAATTATATGAGTACAAATATTCAATTATATATGAAGAGATCTTATTGCATTTTCTTGGATAAAAATTTAAGATATTTACACAAATATTGTTAATAGCATTTAAATATATAAAAGATCTTATCAAATTAAATAAACTTTTATATATATATATATATATATATATATATATATATATATATATATATATATAATATGGACCAATCAAGGAGATTTAGATGATTACATTCGAACTTCATTTAAGATGAAAGTTTTATAAATTTAAAACGCGTATATCTCTATAACTATTTTTTATTTTATTTTATTAATTTAATTAGAAAAAATATATATTTTTTGCCTATCACTAAGATTCATATCATGCCAATCAATCACATCAACTTAAGAGATTAAATTATTAAATAATTTTAATGAATAATTTTATATTACTCTTGAACAATTAATATTTATCATTTTTAAAAATATTAATGAAATATAATTTCAAATTATATGAAATAATGCCAAAGCAACTATTCACTTAAGCAATTAGAATCCTTTTTTATTTTTTTTTTCAATTATAATCCGTATTAAATGGCTATCAAACTAAACTCACCTGCCATTATCACTATATTATATAAAGAGATGAAGAATAAATAAATTCACAGATAGACTCAAGGCACACGCCATGAACTCGCTTGAAAAAAGGTCGATTCCCATGTCTTTAATTTTGAATAATGATGTGAATTGAATTTGGACAAAGCTAGACATTAATTAATGACAAACTAATTAGAAAATTAATCTTGTAATGCTAACATGTCTGTCTTATTAGGCCACTCACCCTCCCACTTGAATTAATATAATGGACTATATATATGCTAATCCATGTAATTAATAAATTAATCAACCAACCATTTCTAGTGAATGCTTGGTATACAATTTCTTAAACCACTAATTAAAGATAATATTCTAATGACAATAAGATCAGCCAGTTTGGCTGCTTTCGTCATCAGGGTGACGTTTAAGTTTATTGATCCAATCAACAATTAATCACTTGCTATGATTAACTAATTATTAATTACAACTTAATTATGCTAATTACTGATTCTTTTGACTTGATTTTTTTTTTTTTTGATAGTAATGACTTGATTTAATATATAAGACCAATTGCCTTACACCCCATTTCAAATTAACCCCAACTTGTTATCTTATCTCTTGCTCGTATCTCAAAAACACAAAGCACTTTGAGCTAATCCAGCCCCTGAAATTCTTGGTCTTACCATTATTGTTCCCTTTACCATTACGAAACAGGCATTTCTTGATTAAATATTGCAACTTCGTAATGTGTCTCCCTACTTTGTGTTCATTGAGTACACGTAGACTATAATTTAGTTAGGTAATTGAGTTGGTAACATGACTATAAATCATAATCGAGTGCCCCTTTTAGGCCATATGAAGTTATAATTTCTTCCAACATATTTTTGAAACCATCTAAATTGAATCCAATTTAAAGATTTTAATGAAATATTATGTTTTGAATCTTTTAAGTGTTATGTATTAAATTTCAAATGGAATTCAATTTTTTAAAATACTATAAAATTAAATAAATAAGAGGTCAACTCTTCTGATTTATAATTTCAAAAAGAAAAAAATTTACTATTAAAACTAACTTTTTTAAAACATTTCTTTAGTCCTTTTCTAATTTTTTTTTAAAGAAATAAGATAATAAGAGTTATATATAAAATAAAATTATTTAAATTTATTTATTAATTGAATTTAAATTAAATACTATAATTAAATCTAATTATAATAGAGAATTGATTTTAAACTCTTACCGTAAGATATTATTATTATTCCTATTGAGTTTTATCAAGACGCGTGAAGAACCTAGACTTCGGCTTTTGGAAAGACCTGTTGCTAGTGAATTTTTGACCCATCTTTTTGATAAAATTTTTAAAAATTAAAAAATAGCGAAAAACAACAAAAATCCAAAAAATATGTTTCTTAATATATTTGGATCATTTTTAGCATTTTCAACGTCATCTCAAAAGAATTTAAATCTCAAAGGTCTTTTGAACGCATTTAGCTTTTAACGCGTTATTTTCAAAATTATTGGTTTTCCTTATCGAGGCGAAGTGAATATTGCTCGTTTTTGAAAAAAAATCAAATATAGATGTTTTACCAAGCATTTAAAAAAAAGATTTTTTTTTCTATAAATAGAGAAGAAAATAACCGAAACAGGGAGAGAAAAATTCACAAAGAGAGGGGGGAATTTTGGGGTTGAAAAGAGATGACCACAAAAAAAAAAAAAAAACAAACCTAACCCTAAAACCATCTCTTTCAAGTCAGCCGGCGGCTCCCTTAGAGGGCCAAAACAAAGACGACCAAAGCCTTGCCCCTTCCTTGGCCAAGATCCAGCTCCCCAGCTCCACAAAGCCTTCC
>Ga0325405_1007267_pt1 | contig 11163 bp, 7 predicted proteins | sample PopdelMetagenome_21_FD_205663 | JGI IMG/M metagenome (GOLD analysis project Ga0325405, IMG submission 205663) | Populus deltoides microbial communities from Bellville, Georgia, United States - Xylem-Control-R2 | ecosystem: Host-associated > Plants > Phyllosphere > Stem > Wood/Secondary xylem...
AAGTAGGCTTGCCTTCCCTGTGATGTTTTCTCTTTGCGAGGTATGGGGATTTCATATACAGGTATTGGACCGCACTTATGTGGTTGCCTTTAGTTTGTTACAACACCTAAAGTGACTAAATAAATAGTTATATTATAGAAACGACACCTAAAGTTATAACTTTTAACCTAAAGATTTTGTAGAGGGTTAAGACAAAAAGAAAATAGTGGTGATTTCATCATAAATAGAGGTCAGGGGAGAGGAAAATTAAGGAGAGAAGTTTTAGTTTTGGAGAGAGATGAGGCTAGAATTTCTTGTGGGAGAAAAGTTAGGAAAGATGAATAGTATTACTCTTAAGGTTTATTTGCCTAAATTTCAGCTCAATTTCTCTCAATTTTTTTTGCAATGGTGGCTAGGGTTTTGCTTAAGGTTTTGTAACTACCCAATGCTTGAAACAGCTGACTAGGAGAGCAAGGCTTCGTTAGATATAATTAATATGATGCAGTGTTTTTTTAAGTCAAACCAGCAACGTTCTTTCATTCGATGAAATGACAAGGGATTTACAACCCTAATCTATATTAGACGAGCAGCTTTCGGTATCAGATACATCTTTCATTCGATGAAATGACAATGGATTTACTTGCTATATCTTTATTGACGATGAATGATCAAGTTGATAATGGCTATACCCTCCGAGGATATAGAGACCGAGACACGATATGAAAATAATCTAATTTGCTTACTTATCCAAAATTTAAACCAATAAGAGGCGCTAAGAAATTACAGAGTAAAAAAAACTATTATTATGGCCTGAAATTAGAGCCCATGGCAGTACTAATCAAGCACAATAGCCCAAAATTAACCAACAGAAGGTGAACTCCGTCTTCGAATGTGTTTTTATGTGGAATGACCAGCTAGATAACATGTGTGTGAACAGAGGGCTAGCTTCTTATGGCTTTTCAACAAGGCAATGGTCAGATGAATATTGCTATCAAATATATATATATTTTTTAAGCAAAATCAGTATAGATACAGTAAAGATGCCGGAGGGGTTCCAACAATTTGTTAAGAAAAAAAAATAAAAATCAAGAATCTTCGATGTTAAGATGGCTACCCGCAGTGGAGCGCGGGCAAGCGTCTTCTGGACTGGAACTGCTTGTGATGAATTATAAGTTGCGTATCTAATAAAACAAGAGTCGTAGATGGAAATTCGAAGTGAAAGGTGTTTGTGTCTTCGATATCCACAATTAGGGGTAGAGAGAAACAAAAACTAGAGGTCTCATTTCAATCCTGTCCCATCACAAAAACAAGACTTGAACAGATATTTTGCACAATGACAAGTGGCGATTGGCTCACCTAACAAAACTAAACGGTCACTGTTCTTCATTAAACTTGTGAAGACGACTTGACCAATTGGCTCACTAAACCATTGAATTGCACTCACAACCTGACAAAGGACGACAAATCTGTGAAGACAAGCCCAGTGGGCAGTGGCTAAGTGGGGTTCACGAGGTCAAAACCAGCATGTTAAAGTGTGGGCCGACATAAAAAAAAAAAAAGCTTTGGGTGCACGCGCTGGAGAAAAACTTTGATTACCGACTCCCTGGGGCATTGCGAAGTAGGATTAGTTACCCCACATGGAATGCCTAATCATTTGTGCTCACTCCACTCACCACAAATACGGATTCATATCCAAGTCGACACTTGGCTAGAAAAGACTCTTCAGATATTTCGTCCACCCAGTTTGTTCACCACACTCTCTCTCTTGATCTTTTTAGCTGTATGGTAGTAAATTCCTACAGTAGACGCGTTTGGCACACGAACTCGACAAAGTATATACTTTCGGTCCTTGATAAGGTTGATTAACCTCGAGATACATTATATTAGAGTGATGTCTCAATAGTTGAGATCTAGAATTGATATTATAAGTTCTTCAATTCAAAATAGAAACGGACTGTTCATGTTATGTGCTTCCAAATATCTATTAGAATTTAAGGAAGCTCAAGAATCCAACCCGAGTTATGCGGGTTATAATGAAAATCTTGCAAGGAATGAATCAGGAATAGAGACAACGACATTCATAACAGAAACAATCCAACTCTAACTAACATATGCTGGAACTAAATAATGGCTAAGGAAGCTGATGATGTTTGAAAATCTAATATGCTTGATGTTCAATTTTATATATTTTTGGCACTTCTTAACCTATTTTGTTACAATTTTCGGGGAGTTTGGACAAGTTCTTCTCAATCTTATAGATACTTTTTTTATTTTTCTTTTGTTATTTTGTTTTTGTATTTTTTATTTTGGATTTATGTAGAGCTCCAAAATCGGGTAACAATAACTATCATAATGAATTTTGTGAGGGTATTTGGACGGCAATAAACAAGTCAATCTTTCAATTGACTTTAAGAATTAATTTTTCTTATAATTAAATCTCTAATAAATTCAATTAAACCTTGAAAATATCCAATTGAGTCCTTAAACAATAATTTTAAATTTTCCTCCTCAAAAATTGAACTCTCTTTGTTAATAGGGTCAGATTTTTCAATTTTATATATTTGAACACTCCACAACCCATCTTTTGCCAATTTTTTAGGAGTTTTGATATGTTCTTTTTAACTGAAAAATTCTTTTTATTTTCCTTTCGTTATTTTTTTTAATGTAGAGCCCTAAAATAAATAGGTAACAACAACTATCCCAAGGAATTTTATGTGGGGTATTTGGACAACAAGAAATAAGTTAATATTTAAAAATAAAAGTCTGGTTGGAATACACAACCCATTTTTCATCGCCTTGCACTTTGATTAAAGACATGCAACAATAATTTCTCGTACACGTTGAATATTTTAATTAGAAATCCTGAAAACATTTTAACATGGTCATATAAATAAAGTGTTTTTGTTTATAAAAGCTTGGTAGTGCTCGTCTTCTTTGTAATTAGAAGTCTTCTTGTTTATAAAGTCCTTTAATTTGTTCTTTGACTTCTAGTTTATGACATATTGGTCTTATCAATAAATTACTCTATTATTAAAAAAAAAAAAAAAAACCATACATTCATTGTATGGACAGGAGATTGTGTAAATGTGATGCGTGTGTTTTATTCTCGAACCCGCCGACCTTTATTTCTCGCCATGTGGTTTTGCTATGGACCTACTTGAACAATCCATAGAATCTACAATGTTATGCCACGTTTGTCATACATGTATTACGTGGAGGACAGTGGAAAAAGAGAAAGAGATGCCTCGTAAATCACACGTGCGGTGTCGCATGGAACCCCTACAGAGCTCGTGGCTCTTGTCCCTATATCTTAAGGCTATGTCTGTGAAGAGTTCATGCTAGCATTTTTCACCCTCATTTTGTAACGTTGAGGAGAAGAAAAGAGTGCTTGCTTTTTTTTGTCAGTACAATTTTTGTAAGATGGTGGAAGCTTTTGGTAAAAGTAATTATTTTGTCGTTTTTTAATCCGAGTAAAAGTAAAACTTTAATATTTTAATTCTACTATACTTTAAAATGGTAAAAATTATTGTGTACGTAGAATATTTGAATTATGAAACATATTATAGATGTTTAGAGAATTATGAAAAATATTATCTTTTTATTTTTTATTTTAAAAGTTATTAACACATGTTAAATCAAGGTATGATTATCTAACCCAAAACTATGAGGTTAAATATTGATATCTTTCTGTTATGTTAAATTAATTTTATACATATATTTTTAAATCTTTTATCTGATCTAATAAGTATGATTTATGCCTCTATTACTTTGAAACCAAGATATAAAGAAGTTGAGATTAATTATTTACCGAAAATATCATATTAAAATCTTCGTTCTCATGCATGTTTAATGAATCAGCTTAAGTTTCTTCCGGTTAGGGCAGTGACATCCTCTTTCTACCTCCATTGATTATAACGTAGTACCAAATTCAATTTTATGCTGAGAAATTTGAAAGATTACTACTTTTTTTTTTTCATCAGGGACTTATTGGATCTCAAACTACACAAAAAAAAGATGACTCTTCTCCATTATATAATAATTATATAAATTTTATTCATTACAACTTGAATCTTGAATTAAAACTAATCCAAAAGGAAAAAAAATTGTTTATTTTGCCTAACTAGATTAATTTGCTAACTAATACTTTTAGTGGATTAACTATGTTTCTTTTTCTTGACGTGGTTTGCATATTCTTAGGTGATTGTATTGTGGGATGTCATGGATTTCTCTTAGGGAGTAACAAACTAGAAGCTAACAAATTAAGCATGATGGAATTGCGAGTAACTAAGAAAAAAGAAAGAGGTTAAAAGCCTAGATTTATAGGGTGTTTGGTAGTGTGATAGTAATTACGGTTCAAGGTGTTTTTTTCTCGGAAATATATCAAAATAATATTTTTTTTTATTTTAAAAAAATTATTTTTGACACCAGCAAATCAAGACAATCTGAAAATATATAAAAATTAATTTTAAGCAAAACAAATTCAAATTTTTGAGAAACGTGATTTATACTGCATTCTCAAACATTGTCTTAGGTGAAGAAAGTAGAATTACTTTTTTTTTTGTGAAATTAAGGGCTTAACGGTCAGAAAACTAGATTAAATGAGGAAAAATAAATCCAATAAAATTATAATATAAGATTGAACACAATCATGAAGATGGGTCATTAATATACCAATTGTCTATAATTTGCTTTGTAATGAGTTTTACCACTAGTGAAGAGTCTTTAGAGTCGAAATATCCCAAGCGACCAACCTAGCTCCAAACCAGTGACAATAACCTATAATTTTACTTTGAATGACGAACATGTACATGTGTTGATGACAAATCCCTTGTACCATGATCCCAAGATGTCTTTTAGGATCCCTCCAGCTCCAGTGTTGCCTTTATTACAACCATTTACATTTAATTGCATTCAATCTTGAGGAGGATACTTCCACCCCCACAAAGCTCATCTTCTTGTTGATCCCTCCTTAACTTTTTTTAGCAAAATTTACATGTTCAATGTCAGCCACCATGCATTTAGACACAACAACCATGTTATTCATGAGCTGAGCTTTATCATTGAATATCATGTTATTTCTTGCTTTCCATATACTTCATGTTGTCACCCTAAAATAATAGACCATTGCCATCTTTCCCTGGTGGTCTCCTTGCTTAACAAGTTATTAATGAGCCAAAGAGTTAGTGTTGGATTAAAAAACTCATGCTTGTTATGGTGTTGAACAAATTACCTCAAGATGTTTGTTGCTGCTAGAAAATCCAAAAGAGTGTGCATGAGATCTTCTACACGAGATGGGCAAAGATGACAGTGATGATTGCCAGTCCAATGCCTTGATGCTCTTCGTTCATTTGTCAATAGACCATCGTGTGTCTCTAGCCACAAAAAAAACTTCTTATTCTTTCAGGACCGTGCCATTTCCAAATTGAACTCCAAATTTGATCCCTGGACCCTTGTTGCATGGCATTGAACTCTCGTTCCTTATAAGTTGATTTAATTGTAAAGCTGTCAGTACATAGATCCCTTTCCACCCTATTACTTGGCACGAGAGGACTAGCTATTATTGGAAAATTTCACTCAGAAACAGAGAAAAAACAAAAGTACACTTACAAGAAAGATTTTGCTTACACATACAGTTTTGGTGGAATACAAGAAGTACTCTCACGCCTTAATTAACAAAAGTTTTACAAAATATATAGTCATTTAAGAATGTCTTTTATAAAATTTAAACAACTTAAATAGATTTTGACTCAATTAATCTAACACTGACTTCATGACATTACTGATTTTCATGTCATTTTATCCTAATACTAACTTCAATATACTAGGTTTTTCCATAAAAAAAAGTTTAAACTTCAACATTCTCCCCTCTTAAACTTTATTCCATACTCATCTGGATTATCTACAGGTTGACAATCTTTCATGGCAAACTTCTTCAACACCTTTGTTACATGCTTGGCTTATGAAATGAAAATCTCATTGCTACACTACAATTCACTTATATTTCTAGGAAGGAGGTCATAAGAACTAAATCTATCATTTCAAATTCCTTCACCATGGATTGCTTGAATTCCTGAATTATAATGAAGTCATCACCTGTAAAAATTAGATCATCGACATACAAATAAACAAACATCACATTGCCTTGTAAATTATTTTTCATATATAAGGTATGCTCATAAAGACATCTAACAAATCTATTTTGTGTAAGATAGCCATTGATTCTAGAATTCTATGTTTTTTATGTTTGGTAAAGCCTATAAAAAGCTTTCTTCAGCTTGTAAATCTTCTCTTATTCTTTTTTAATCATAAAACTAGGTGGTTGTTCTACATATACTTCCTCTTCAAGACTGTCATTTAAAAAGGTTGACTTAATATTCATCTGGTACAATTTCCATTTTTTCTAAGTTACCATTCTGATTATTTCCACCATTGCAACTAGAGCAAATATATATTTATAATCAACTCCATGTTGTTGTTTGTACCTTTTTGCTACTAATTTGACTTTGTACTTTTAAACTTCTTCTTTTGCATTCCTTTTAGTTTTGAAAATCCATTTCACTCATATCACCTTGTGCCATGTTAGAAATGATATCAACTCTCATATGTTGTTCTTGTTGATAGAATTGATCTCCTCTTTCATTGTTTTTTTCCATTTAGCTTCTTGGTAAGACTTAATTTGAAGTCTTCGCTGGTACCACTATTTCAAAAGCTGTTTCATCAAGACCTTCATATATAGATTGTAAAAAGGCTTTATTATCCTTTTTTCTGGATTCTCTTGGAACCTGTTTTTCTATATTGTTCATAGCCACCTCTTCTCTTTATTGATTCTGGTTTAGTATAGTTATCTTCAACTAACTCTTATAATTCTTATTATGTGAACAATATTTTATAGTGCATGCACCACAAATCATAATTTTGTTTTATAAGGTGGGGAATGTGAATTTGAGTACTATTATTGCTGGAAGCCATAGTTACTCTCAAGCTATAATAAGAATTCTATTGAAAAATTATACTTATAAACAAATAAAAAAAACAATAATATACTCACAAGAAAGATTTTGCTTACACACAGTTTTGGTGGAATACAAGAAGTTGAATATTGATACTCTCATGCGAAGTTTTACAATATATATATAAAAGAATGTCTTTCGTATTGACTCAATTAATCTAACACTGACTTCATGAAATTACTGATTTTCATGTCATTTTATTCTAATTCTAACTTCAATATACTTGGTTTTTCCTAAAACAAGCTTAAACTTAATTAATAGCTATAACCATAACCACAGTTATGGGAAGAAGATGTGCAACAGCTTCCCATTTCTATGTGGTATTTGTCGTCATCATATGTTGCTCTTCTCATCTGCATGGGATATCCTGTAAAGAATGCTGAATCAGTGGTTCGAAGCTATTCCTGTAACAACTTGAGACAGCACCTTGCACATAGCTTTCCAGTTTCCATAGCCTGCAACTGGGAATCAAGTGTACCTAATCTCTTACATAATGGAAATGTTACTACTTTGTACACTTTACTAATTATGACATAACTTTTACTATTTGATCAACTCTTCGAACTTGAAAGCCAATAGTTCTTCATTAGCATCTTCAAAGGATCCCTGTTTTGACTAGTAAAGTATAATTTATAAAAATTCAGATACTACCAAAAGCTTTGGTTAATTAAAGAAGGAAATACGGAGCCATGCATGTGAAATATTCTGAACGTGATGACCATATATATAATTATTACAAGAATCTGTTACTTTTGTTAATTAATTAACAAAATATGTAAAATATGAGATTCAAATCTTCAAATAGTCGGTTTCTCCGGTCAATTGTGAATTTTTTTTTCTTTTTTATTATTCTTATTCTTGGCATACAAGTCATCTTGGTTGGTTTTTATTTTTTTTCGTTATTGTATTTGTTTTTTTCTAGATGGGGCTTGAACTTTTTAAAGGTAGGGGCCGGACATTGATACCATTAAGCTAGAGGTTCATTGTCCATTACATGATAGGTAACCATTGCATTATTTGTTAAGAATTCGGATATGAATTGTTCAGCTTATATCGTACGAAATAACATTATTTTAAATAAAGTATTATTGTTATTTTATTTTAAAATATTAATGTATAAATAGACTGACTATACATTAAATATAAAATATTATATATTTCAAAAACCAATGTGTGCATGCAGGTGTTATATCAATATTCTCATAAACATGGAAAAGAAAACAGAAGTATATTTGTGCATGCATGATATACGGTGACCTTACCGTAGTATATTCTCAATAACACCTCTCTCCATCTCTCTCGACAATAGTAGAGATCTGGAAAGTAGAGAAGAATATATATAATACAAAGAAAACATTCCAGACTCAGTGAGTGGCTGTTGGGTACAGAGAAGAGAACCAAGAGAGTAAGGACGAACTGTCCATTCTATCCTAACAACATCTGTATCACCCGCCAGAGTCTGTCCCCTCTCTTGCTTGTTTGCGATCTCCCATGCCCTCCATTTTCTTTTTTTCTTGTTTGACATTTGACTGATGACCAATTGGAGAAGGGACCTAACTATCTTTTCTTGGACTTTCTGGTCTCTGTCTTGTTTCCTAAATAACTTTCTACACAATTTACCATAAAATTACTAAATACAAATTACCATCGGTCCACCCTAGGTAAATAGGCTAGGTGGCAATTCCATGCTGGTATACTATTTCAAATTATGGGTCCAAGAAAACAGAAATAGTAGGAAAATTCAAAGGAAAAATGCTTGGGAAACACTGTAACGCTTTTCGTTTCTTGTTTGAAGCAACATACACAGTCTTTGTAGTAAACGTTTCTAATTAATTTATTGAAAGGAAGCTCACCATCAATTTGAATACGGTGCCTTGGCTATTAAAAGGATGTTCACCATCAATTTGAAGTAACGTACTACCATCCCCATTCTTATCAATTAAATTAAATTAAATTTTATCATAACATAAACTATTCATGGAACTTTAACTACTCCTTAAACTTTTGGTAAATCCAGTCAAGGTCAAGAAAATATACTATTATATTAATTTTTTAGGTTTGTGATGGGAATCCTCCCAACGCAACCTTAAAAGAGGCAATGTTTTATTGTGGGAGCGTGATGCCAACCAAATCTTTTTCTTAGTTTTTTTTTTTATTTTTTTAAGAAGGTCTCTTAGTCAATGATATTCGATCCGTTTGTTGTAAAGTCAACATTTAAGCTTGAACTATACAAGACTCTCCTGAAAAATCTTGCCCCACAAATTAAATGTTACCAAGTCACAAGACCGAAAACTTAAGCTACCCATCGAATAAATTACTAATAAATACCTGTTAAAATCAAATTTTCTGGAAAATAATTAGTGCTTGTTTTAATGTTATAATTAGTCTATTGGCCCACTCTACATCACAAGTTTGACCAAAATTTTTTAAACAACAAAAAATATTGTCAATGTCGAGGGAATATTTTGATAATATGCTCATCTTGAAACCTTTTGATATAATTTTTTTTTCTAACTTGAGTTTTAAATTAAATGATATGAGACTTGTCTTAACATGAATATGCCAGCTTCACGGGTTCAGATATATACAACAAGTAAAAACATGGTTTATCTTTTAAAAAAAATTGTGATTTTGTTCGAAAACAAATATTAAGACGATGACATTTTAGATCGATCTCGGTCACCATATGCTCCAGGTCATGGACTTTATTGGGTTTAATAATTTTTTTCAAAAAATTATTTTTATTTAGTTATGAAAAAAACGATGCTCGTAAAATTAAGCACCAACACAATATCAGGCGCTTGTTTGAGACCACAATAACTCTATAGAAAGCATATAAAAAAAATCACGAAAACTATTTCTGAATCAACTTAATATTAAATGATAAAATTAAAAACAAATAAAAAATTAAATGAAGAAAAAAACTAAAAAAAAACATATTGGGTTTGATGGGTAAACCTACAACACTTGTGAACCGGGTCACCTGGGTCAACCCAACAAACCCGTGAACAAAGTCGCTTAGGTAAACATGTTGAATTGTGAACCAGGTCATGGTATCCATTGAGACCAATAACTTGGTTTTTTTTCCGAAACTATTATTTAGTTAACTATATAATAAAAAAATTGATAATCAAAACGAAGTACTAACCCAATACCGGAATGTTTTAAAAAATCTACGATAACTCCATAGAAAGAAAAATAAAACAAATTATAAACCTCAATTTTCAATTAACCCAATATTGAAGAATGAAATAAAAAACAATAATTAAAAAAAAGAAAAAGTTTAACTCATCAAACTCGCGAATCGAGTTAACTCGCTAAATTTGCAAACCATGTCATGGACTCTTCAAAGTTTAATAACTTGATTTTTTTAAAAAAAAACCATTTTTTATTTAATTATATGTTAAGAAATAAACGATCGCAAAATCAAGCATCAACTCAATACCTAATTTTTTTTAAACCACAAAACCCTATAGAAAGCAAAACAAAACGAAACAAATTATAAGTACAATTCCCAATCAACTCATTATTGAAAAATAAAATAAAAAGATCTAGAAAAATTTGATAAAAAAAATATCAGGATTTAATCCAATAAGTTTTAAAAAATGCAGGACTATAATGAAAGAAGAAGATAAAAGAGCCTTACACGTGTGAAACACACGCCAGAACATAAGGAAGGTTTGCATCATTTGGGCAGTGCATAAGCATTCCTTCGAGCTTTGATCATGTTGTTTTTTTTTTCGTTTGAATTGTCATAGGGTCCTCTTTCTTATATGGTAGCGTGTGTTGCAGGAGGAGGTTCGTTGTGACTCCATCAACCATTATTCTTTCCTTTCTCTTTCTCTTTCTTTTCGTTTTTCCTTGCCTTGTTTTCTATGATCGCTTATGCTATTATAATTCCCTTCAAGCTTCAATGTTTTCCTATTTTAGTCTCTTTACTCTTAGTCTTTAGGAAAATAAAGAATCTGAATAATATCTCGCAAAATCAATTACCAACCTTATATCAGGACAGTTCTTTTAATTTTGGTCAAACTATATAATCATAAGAAACATATCGAAATAAATTATCAACCAAAAATCATAATCAACACAACATCAAAGAATAAAATTGAAATAAAAAAATAAAGGGTCAAACTTGAAAGCACCTTAAAAAATAACTATAAAAGGGTTGTTC
>Ga0325405_1007271_pt1 | contig 11160 bp, 5 predicted proteins | sample PopdelMetagenome_21_FD_205663 | JGI IMG/M metagenome (GOLD analysis project Ga0325405, IMG submission 205663) | Populus deltoides microbial communities from Bellville, Georgia, United States - Xylem-Control-R2 | ecosystem: Host-associated > Plants > Phyllosphere > Stem > Wood/Secondary xylem...
TCGGTGGCTAGCCTGTAGCCATCTGTTGTTTTATGTTTCTGTTATCATTGTAAATCTGGGGTATGCCCCTTATAATGTTTGTATCTTCTTCTTTTAATACATACGTCAACTTACCAAAAAAAAAGATATGTTATGGTTTTAGTTTACGCGGTCGGGTCAACCTAACTAAGTCAACCTGGTCGTGTCTGTCTACGACCAGGTCAACCCATCGAGGTTAACCACACCGTAATAAAAGGGATAAAGAAATAAAAAAAATAGTTTTGGTTATTTTTTTGGTTTAAGGATATGTTAGGTAAAATTCCTTTTAACTTTCAAGCATATTTTTATTTCAAGAAACCTACAAATAAAATAAAAATGCTTTTTTTTGTGTTGCATACGACTAAATCTCTTAAAAATATATATAAAAATCATATCTTTTAGTATTTTCATATGAAAACAAAAAAACATATATGTGTTCTGACATGCATTTTAGGATTTAATAATCAATTCATTAAATCCATAAGAATTTGACCAATACTTCAATAAATCATTGTTTTTTAATTCATGAGAATTTGACCTACAAGTGACGCTGGTATTTGAAATATCAAGAGTTGACCAAAAAATTCTCATAGTTATTCTAAATATTCATCATTTTTAATTGAGAGTATTTTTCACCGTAATACACAAATTACCAAAAACCTTTTTCCTAAGAATTGTTTTGGGTATTCGAATCCACAATAGATTCTTAACAACAAATTTATTCATACGAGTAAATCTCAATCCTAAACCCCCTAAATCACATCAAACCATATAAAGTAACTTACCTCAGGTAGGGTGCACTAATGGTGCTAACACCTTCCCTAGCTACAATTAGTCATTTACCCTTGAATCGATAAAACTAGTATATTCAAGTTTCCTAGCGACCCTGAACCGAACAACCAAGTGGTGACTCCTTCGGCTCCTACTCGCCTTCCGCACACGTGTGACATGTCTACTGGCATGCAATGAAACGCGTATAGGGCATGCAATGAAACGCGTATAGGCAAACTTAAAACAAAGTCCATATAGATATCTTTCCAAGGTTCATTAGGCACATGCAATGCATTGTTCACAGATTCGTTGCACCTCCCTTTTCATCTTTGGCCAATAAAAATACCCATCCATTACATCTAAAGTTTTCGCAACCCCAAAGTGACCCTTTAAACCACCTCCATGTGCTTCATGAACAAATAGTTCACACAAAGAACTAGTAGGAACACACAATATATTCTCTTTGAACAAGTAACCATCCATTAAATAAAACTTACCAAAAGCTGAATGTGCACATGCATTATAAATTCCAGTAAAGTCAAAATCATTAACATACAATTCCTTCACATATTCAAAGCTTAGCAATCTAGTATTTATGGTGTTTAGAAGAACATACCTACACGAAAGTGCATCAGCCACTATGTTCTCTTTGCTTTGCTCATATTCGATTACGTAAGGAAAGGTTTCAATGAATTCAACCCATTTTGTATGTCTTCTATTCAACTTACTTTGTCCTTTCAAATGCTTCAAGGACTCATGATCTAAATGGATTACGAACTTCATCAACATACTTCCCAATTGAAAATGGAACCACAACTGTTTAGTGATTTTAACTTTACAACTATCATTTAACCATTGCAATCTATATGGTTTAGCATGCTTAACAGTACACAAATTAAGTTTACTAACAAGGGTGATACTACAAACATTAACACAACCTTTTGCATTCTTTGGTTCTTGAACGAACTAAATCTGACTTATCGAAGATTAACTAGCTTCGTGGCATCATTTAACTTCATTTCAATAGTGTTGGGGCAGGTTTTCGTTGTGTCACTCCTATCAGACCTTTTTCAACTTTCCATGATCAGATCTCAATCTTGATTGTGGGTTGCATGACCACGTGATCACAATGTTCACATCACTTTGTAATCCATACACACCCTAATCCTGTCATCCTTCTTAGGAACTACAACTACATTATTCATCCATTGAGGATAATAGATGACATCTAGGAATTATGTATCCCACTATTTTTGTATTTCTGCCTTCACCTCAACTAACATATCTAAGCGCATTTATCTTGTCTTTTGTTTGATCGACTTACTTCCTTCCACAAGGGAATTTGTGTACCACTATGTCGGTGTCTAAACCAAGCATATCTAAATAAATCCAGTTAAAGATATTCACATATTCATGTAATAGAGAGATTATGCCATCTCTTTCCTCGACCATAATAAGGGTACCAATCTTGAGTTCTTTCTTTTCTTGTTCAATGCCTAAATTTAGAACTTCTAGCTCTTTACTAACATGTTTCCAAGTTTTCTCATAATTTTCCACAAACCTAATAAACTCTTTTATTCCTCTTCCCAATCTTCATCACCCATTGTAATTTTATTGTTGAAGTTTGGCCAATTATTCTTAATGCAATAAGTTTGTGCATTGATGGAACTTTCAGGGTTCTTTTAATTATAAAGTGCGCTTGTGTAATCACACATAAAAGATAAAAGAAAATAAAGACACATTTTAAACATAAGAAAATGCACGATCTCATTAAAGTAAAAAAGCTCATTTGATAAAAAAAACATCTTGTGGCATTATGAGCCAAATTGCCCATCTAGACTAAAAACAAGTAGAAACAACATAACATAACAAGACATTCAAAGAGATCAATTACTTTTTTTTTCATAATAGGAGCAGGCTCCATCTTCCAATTTTGGTATACCTCTCCCTCAGCTAGCTTCTTCACAAAGGCTTTTGCAAGGACTTGGAAACTATGTTGCAGCTCATTAAGGATCCTTGTAGAACTAGTAGATTCCCAAAAGAAGTTGCCACACCATTGTAGGAAAAGGATCCTTGCCAAATAGACAGTCCACAGGTCAAAAGGAATTAAATAACAAAGTTTGTATAGCCTGTTCTGACCTATATCGCAAGTCCTTCCTGACCTCCGATTCACCTGAAAGTTTACTTCAACATAGAAACATACCTTTGGAATCTTTTGGTAAGGTTTCAGTTCAATCCAACATTTGGATTTGGAGTTATGATCATCACATAAAACTGGATGGTAAGAAATGTTATGCTAAAATCCGAATTTGACCTTAATTGGATCGTATCAAGTCTACTTCTGTTTCATACCTAGCTAAGCTAACTCCCACTCCTCCATACATGCTATTTGTTTCCACCTTGTTTCCCAATAGAGTCTTGATTACAAACCTCTTTTCTATCCTTTGTACTTCTTTCCTTAACTTGGTTACAAACCTTGTAGCAATAAATGAGTGAGTAGCACTTGGATCAAACAACACATGCACTTTTAAACTATTTATTTGTAGTGTACCTACCACTACATCAGATGTTGCTCTAACCTCTTCTTGTGTCATGTGGGAGACCTTCCATGAGGTTCGATCATTTTATGCCCTTGGTCTCCCTCAGCTGGAATTTCCCCCTGACTCATCTCACATGTCTGTTCACTATAACTGACTGTTGGTGACTTTGACTTAGTTGTCTTAAGGTCTGTGCTTGCCCAATGCTCCTGTTGGGGCACTCCTTCTTGTAATGACCTCTTTCGCTGTAGCAATGGCATCCTTGCCCTAGACACTAACAGTTTCTCCATCTATGACCCTCTCCTCTACAAACAAAACATCGCCCTGGGGAAAATGAGTAGTCTCCAGGGTGCCTTTGTTCAAACTTCACACAAAGAGGGTGGTTGACATTCTTCCGGTCGTTAGGTCTCCCTGAGGGGTTTGCCTTGGAATAAGTTGCCTCCCCATCACCCTTTCACTCCCTGAGGTAGTCGACATCCCTTTTCTCTTGTATTGATCAAACATTCCATTGTTTCCCTTCTGCAGAAGTGGTGGTCTATTGGTTCCTTGATGGCCTTCTCTAATGCAAGCCTCTAGAGCCTATGCTGATTCAATTAGTTCCCTCACTGTTTTGACCTGTAAGGTAATCAATCCGAGCCTTAATTCATGTCGAAACCCATCTCTCAACTTCTCAATCATATGCTCTTCTATCGGGATGTAGTGTGGGCAAACAATGAAAGATCATGAAATCTCATTTCATACTCCAATAATGATATCTCACCCTGTCTCAATTTCAGGAACTCTAGTTCTATCACCTTACGATGGTACTTAGAGTAGAATTGGTTCTCAAAATCTGATTTAAAGGCACTCCAAGTCAATGTTTCCCACCATGTCATGGCTCGATCGAACAATAACTGAGTGACACAATTTACTAGCAAGTCCTCGGGTATGTTAATCTAGATCATAGTCAAATTTGCTTTCCTGATCTACCTCCTTCCTATTTCAGCATCTTGCTCCCTATATATGGTTCGTAGCTCATTTCCCTTATACTTTTGACTAACCATACTAGTAACAACACGTTGTTTGTGGTTGCAACAACTCCTGCAGTTGTTTGCGGGACCTGTGTAGTTGGAGCTGTTGAGTCATAGAACTAGCCATGCCTTCTATTACCGCCTTGACTATTTGAACTAGAAGTTTCGAGTTTGCATAAGACAGGGGTATCCCTGATGGAAACGTTGGAGGGTACCTCTATTTTTCCTTGTGGTCCTAACCCTGTTGGGTGTACTTCTTCTGTCCGATTTGGCACCTGCTCTCTCTTAGCTTCCGTGGGTCTTCCCTACAAGGATTGAGATGACATTATTGGTGCATGAGAAGCAATATCATCCAATGAGCCCTTTTCCTACCAGTCATTAACATTTCAGCCTTTATTCCTCCTTTCCGTGAAGGGTGGTTCGGTTCGTGCCCCCTATCGAAAGCGCACCATCTTGAAATAAATCACAATGATAATATTCTCATCAAATGCTCAAGATCCAAACCAGGTGCTCCGATACCAACTATAATAGCTCGGAATTTCACATCAAATCATGATACGTTGTTTATTCATAACGACATGAAAATGGGTGGTAAATTCTTTTTTTTGTATCATCACACCAATCAATACTTTTCACATCAGTGTTTATATATCGATCATATAGGTGTCATTAATTGATATAGTGCAATACTTATATAATCACATAATTCAACATCTTAATATAAGGGAATACACAATACAATACATTCATATCATTATATGTTCATACTTATAAGTCTACATCCCTATTTCTGGAAAGTCATCATTACAAGTCTTTCTACTAAAGTGTCAATTGACAAATACATAGTCATTATATTGTTATACAAAATGCATATCACCTAAACACATGATTACATAATTTATATCAAAACACGTGGAACAGAGTTTCTATGCACCATGGTTGTGTGATGTCCCTGTTACAGTTCAAATACAATATAAGAATAAAAGAACGATCATGAAATATAATAATAATGAACAGAAATACATTATTCAATCCCGGTTATCCATCATGGATACCATTAGCCATCACATTAATCAATCAATTATATCATGAGTAATCTTAAACAACCATAACCAAGTAGCAACAATATATATAAGAATCACTACAAAGATCTAACATAAATACGAATTATAGTGGAAACCACCTAGCTGCTTCTCATGTGGGGTGTCCTTGTTTAGTCGAAAGTCCGATCTCGGTCGCACCTCCTAATACACCAAATTATCATCAATCAGTATATTTGAATTTAGCAATCTATAGACTAATACCACCCATGTTCCAAGAATGCACATGCTCACATTCAAGAGGTATAAAGATGATGCCACGAAGCTAGTTTTTCTTCGATAAGTCTCTTCAGTTCTTTAGAGACCCATGGAAGTAAATAACAAAATCCGTACAGCCTCTGTTGACCAGTATTGCGGTTCCTTTGCGAACTCCGATTGACATGATATTTTAACCCAAGGTTGGAATACATGTCAGGAGACTCCATGTAAAATTTAAGCCCAATCCAACACATTGGATTGAGAATTATGATTATTTTTATAAAACTAGACAGTTGCGCATTTTACATCAGAATCTGAATTTGATTGTTTTTTCGTTGCTTGGGTCGTATCAAGGTCAATACCAAGTTTTCCACCTAAAGACCATACTTCAACCTAGTTTTGGACATTAACAACAAACTTTCAAAGTTTATGAAGGAAAGGAAACATGTAATGTTTCTATTTCATGACAATGCCACACATTCATCAAATATTGTTAAAGAGGAACCATCACTCATTACTATCTTCATTTCCAATCTTTCGTAATCCTCCTATAGAGGTTCATTAATATAACAACGACCAATCCTTTGTTTCACCTAGCTTCCATACTGAAGATATATGTCCAACAACTTCTTAGTCTTTTCTCATACGGCTAACCATAAATTACCCACTACCTCCACACTTATGACTAGTACATTAATTTTATGATCAAGCTCCAATTTCCTCATGGCTGACTTGATGTTAACAATTTAGACTCTTGTGGCTGACTCCCATGCATAAAAACAAATGCATCCAACATGCTTTTCGAAGGACCTTGACCCTAACTCCACACATATGGGCGACTATTATGTACACAAACCATGTGTACATGTTTTTCGAATTCAACATTCTCAAGCTAAGCCCCACTCATATGGTTGGCTTTTTATACAACAACTCAAACATCATATAAATGACAACTTATCAATCCAAGTCAACTCATGGGTCCGACTTTATTGTAACATCTCAATTACCAGGACAACACACCAATCATAATTTATGGAAAAAACATGGTAATTTTTTTTAAAAAAAAAGTCGAGTACATGCAAAGGTTTATTAAAATTTCTATTGAAATTCTGGCAGAGATACCTCCATACCGAGAGATCTCAAGTTATCAACAAACAACCTATTTCACTTCTTTAAACCTAATATTATCCAATCACGACCCAATCATCTAAGTCTCAATTCCAACATCCAACATCAATGCAATCATAATTTCTCAAATATTAATATAATAGAAATGAAGTATTAAATGACACTAAATAAGTAAACAAACATACATGTAGAATATAATTTAAATTCATACATTCAATTTGAAAGATATTATTACAATTCAAGTCATGACAGTTTTCTTCAGATATAAAATACATGGAATATAAAACTTTGGAATATAAATATCATGGAAAACAGTATTAACATTAATAATTAAGCAATTTATTCAAGACTAATATCATGGAAAATAGGATTTCTTTCTTATGAATTCAATAATATTTTCCATTCCATCCTCATTTTGCAACTAATATCATATATTAATACTGAAGGACAATTCCTTCAAGAAAGTGTCGATACTAATTTAATTATATCATTAACTATCCTTAACCAGATAGCTAATTAAATCCTTTTCTTCCTAAAACCTTGGGATTGTAATGTTAATACTACTTAATCCCATTAGTATCTTTAGTCTCCCTTACCAGGACTAACTAATCAAATTTGTTGTGAATGTTGATATTAATGCAACCCATTGATATCATTAACTATTTCTAACCCAAAATAGTTTATCAAGTCCCAGCAGCACTTTGAAATATCCTTAGAAATGTATGATACAACCAGATTATTTGATAGTTTTACCCACATTTACCTAGTATTTTGTTCATGTTTTATTTATCAAATGTCTTGATAATATTTGTTTTATGTTTTAAAGGCACTTTTGGAAGTAAGATTGAAAAATGAGTAAATTGGAAATAAAATTCAGACCATATTTCTACTCATGTCGAATAGTGGCAGATTTGATCTCTAATCAATGTTTTATGCAAAACTTGAGTTGTAGAGGTTAAAATAAAACAATTCCAGTGGAATTAGAAAGCTAACATTCATACCTTTCTATACATATATGGAAAGAAAAATAAAAAAGAAAAAGGATGGAAATCATAGCCTTCAAAGACAAGTCTCGCATTCTGCCAGTTTTGACCTTCGGCCATTCCAACTTGAATAGAAAAGTTCATTTAATGCAAACTAAATTTTGTTGGTTTCTTGACTCAAAGACCTATCATCCTACCAAATTTCAGCAAAAAAAAGCTCATATAAAAGAGATATGATTTTCTAAAACAACCTATAAATTCTGCTAGCAGACATTTTAATTAAATGTAGATTGTTTACCTTAGAATGGACTCTTTTTATATTTTTTGGAGAATACAAATAGATTGGAGGGATGTGGGGATTAGGGTTTTGATTACTACTTAAAAGTATATTTTTTTTATCAAGGTTTTATATCATTATTTTATACTTGAAGTATCAATAACTACTTCACTAGAGCATGTTTTATAATAATAATCTGATAATATAAGATACCTTTAATTTATGATAAATGTTCATTTTAAATGCAGGCCTATCACATAAATCAAAGGATTGGTTGATGATTTGAACTACTGAAATTGAGAAGACAGAGAGGGTTAAGCTTAGAAAAGAGATGCTGGTTGAATTCAAATTGGAACACCATTTGGTTATTGGATCATAATTGGTTATTCAAATAGATTTAGGTCTCGTTTATATGGATAGAAAGCTAAGACATAGGCCTAAAACTTTCATTAAAAGTCCAAGATTCAAAAGGATCGTTTTCAAGTTCAAATTGTAGAAACAACAAAGAAGTTGGAATCTGTCCTGCAACCCAGACACTATTTAGTGTTCAACCCATATCTCGAGTTCTAGAAGTCAAAATGACCTCATTCTTGTTTTGTTGGAAAGCTGAGACAATTTTCCAAAACTTTCATGGGGACTATCTATTCAAATTCTAATGTTAGCAATGATATTTTCTGCAGATCAGAAGATATGGATTGTTATCAAGTCAAGAGGTAGCCTCCTACTCAACCATTAATCATCAAATCAATAGTTCCGAATTTTGGCCTAATAAAAGGAGACATTTGTCATTCATTTAGGCATCTTGGTTTTTCAGATCAAGATCATTTCCTTACTTGCTTTCTTTTTTGTAGTTTTAATGTTCTAGTTTTATTTCATGTTATCGTTTCATTAATATCTTGTTTATGCCTTTCATTTCCTTTACTATAGTTATATAATTATGTTTTCATCTTGTTTATTTATGTTTCTCTTCTTCATAATGTTTAACTAAGTTTAATATGTCAAGGTGGAAAAGGTTTCACTAATGGTGTTATGATATATATAATATAAACTCAATATGGACTTCAATGCTTACATCTAAGAAATTTTATTATTAACGTGTCTTATCATTTTTATCTTATTAATTCTTAATACCTTACTTGTTAAATTGTTAATCTAGATTTGTGTTGTATAACACTTGGTACAATAAAATACTTGATCCTTCGTAGCCAACTGTATGGTATAACCGATACCTGTGCTATGAAAGGAACTTGATTTGTTGTTAACATAAGTTAGCATCATGAATTCCTGATAATATTTAAAAGTATTGGTGTTACTTAAATAAGATAACTAATATGATCATGTTAATAATTTATAATGAGCTATTAATGACAAATCATCCGATTAGAACCTCCTTTGGGTGTGGTTTCCAGTTGAGTAATAAAAAGAGTTTATATTATACTTATTTGAAATACCATTAGTGTATCCTCTAACCTTGACATTTGTTTTTATCATTGTTTAATCCTCACATTAATCTCACATCTCAAAATTCTCTTTAACTCATTATTATTATTATTATTATTATTATTATTATTATTATTATTATTATTATTATTTATAATTTATATAGTTAACCTCTTTATGGTTTGACCCTGGTCTTGCCGGGTTATTTATTACTTCGACACTCCTACACTTGGGATAAGACATCAATATTTTGATCATGTCAGGTTTCCTATCAAATAAAAAGAAAGAGCGGAAGAAAAAGAGGAAGCAGCCAAAAACAAAAACAGTGATGCGGTGGTACTTTTCAAATTGAAAATTTTAGTGGAATTAGGCTTTGAAATTTAGTTTCCTAAAGGAAAACAACATTCTGAGCACTACTAGTTGTCTTTAGCTACTAGCCCTAATCTCTCGAGGGAAAATTTCACTGTTTTCTAGGGTTTTTAGGTAGTTTTTGTGTTTTAGCATTGGATTTTTATTTGGTTGCGCTACTTTAATCTCTCTTGTGGTTAACCGATTCCTTGTACTTTATTTTAGTTTTCTTGACTATTTATGTCTATAACTCGATCTACTAACCAAGAACATGTTTAGGTAAATTTCAAAATAGAAGACACTTTACGCAGGTTATGAAAGGAAGCTCACATCAACACCATGACTATTGCACAACAACAAACACTCAAGGAGTTTGCTGCTCCCAACATGGAGAATCAACCGTTGTGCATAAACATCAACTACAATGCCAACTTCGAGCTCAAGTCTGGGTTTATACACCTGCTGTCAATATTCAATGGACTTGCCGAAGAAGACCCTCATACTCATCTAAAAGAGATCCACATGGTTTGTGTTGGCATGAAACCACATAAAGTTGATGAAAAACAAGTTAAGTTGAAAGCTTTTCGATTTCTCTTTAAAAGGGGCAACAAAAGCATAACTCTTCTCCTTCTCCTTGGAAGGAGAAGATTTTCTTGGCCTCTCGAGTTGCTGATATAAGGAAAGAAGTATGTGGGATTCGGCAATCTTATGGGGAAACATTCTCCAAGTATTGGGAAATATTTGAGTAGCTGTGCATTCAATATCCTCATCGTCAAATACCCAATCAGCTACTCATTTAATACTTCTACGAAGGATTGATGCTTACTGACCGCAGTATCATTGATGCAGCAAGTGGAGGAGTATTGGTAGATAAAAACACTATACATGCCAATTGATCTCAAATATGACAATCAACTCGAAACAATTTGGCACCGAGGAGACTTCCCAAGCAAGCGAGTAAATGAGGTAAGAATTGCTAACCTTGAGGATAAAGTTAATGATCTTACTTCTCTTGTGCATTCTTTGGCTTGTTGAAATGTGCAACAAGTGAAAAAGTTTATAGCATATGCTTGTTACAAGTACAATCTGGCTGGAGAGATCATTCGAACTTATGTTATGGTAACCTACTTCAACAAGGCAATCAAAGTCGCTAGTTCCACCCCCATGGATTTTGGCCCTAACATAATGCCTGCATTTACAAATTTCAATATTATGGAATCAAATGATGATCTTCTTGAGATGATTAAAACTTTAGCATCTAACACAGTGATATTCCAACAAAATGTCATGTCTTTTCAACAAAAAACAAGGTCAAGTGTTCACAACTTAGAGAAGCAAATGGGGCAAGTA
>Ga0325405_1007274_pt1 | contig 11159 bp, 11 predicted proteins | sample PopdelMetagenome_21_FD_205663 | JGI IMG/M metagenome (GOLD analysis project Ga0325405, IMG submission 205663) | Populus deltoides microbial communities from Bellville, Georgia, United States - Xylem-Control-R2 | ecosystem: Host-associated > Plants > Phyllosphere > Stem > Wood/Secondary xylem...
CCTAGCTTAATTTCCAGATCTAGCTCTCTGTGGATATGACCTCGATCTTACCGAGTTAATTGCTACATCGCACACTCGTGCACTTGCGAGTTAAAACAAGCCGATCATAAAAAGCGGTCAAGCAATATACAAAACAGAACGGCTGCAACATTCATCCAAAGATGTTAGCGACAATTGTTGGCAAGAAAAGAACTCCAAAGGCTTCGAAAAAAGGCTAAGGAATTGTCCATTCAACTTGTTGGTGATTCGAGGACAAATCATCTTGAAGAGAGAGGGAATGATACGATCCAGGAAAGGTCAAATTCGAATTTTGACGTGAGAAGTGCATCTATCCAGTTTTACGGCAACAGTCATAATTCTCAATCCAATCATTGGATCGGGCTGCAAAATTTACCTGGAGTCTCCTGACATGGTGTCCTACCGTGGGTTAAAATTATAGGTCAATCGGAGTTCGGAAAGGCATCGAAACACGGGTCAACAAAGGCTGTAAGAATTTTGTTATTTACTTTCTTTTGACTTGTGGACTTCCTATTTAGTTAGGATTCTTTTCCTAAAAGGATGTGGTAGCTTATTTTGAGAATCTTCTAATTCTACAAAGATTTTCAATGGGTTGCAACATAGTTTCCAAGTGTGGCAAGGATTCATAAATGTTTTAAAATCCTTTTCTTACAAGGATTCCTTATTCATCCTAGCTACAAAAAGGAAAAAAGACTTAAGAATAAATTCTACATTTAGATCAGATTTCCTAGTCTATTTGGGGACTTCTTAATGTGACAAATCTGATTCTAGCATATTTAGGATGGTAATTTTTGGATTTTTATTATTTTCTTCTTAGTCTTTGGGTTATTATTACTTATTTGGGTCAATTGTAAGGGGCTTAATATAAGTCCACCTAAGGGGGGTCCATTAGAGTTTATTTAAGTCTAGAATTAGTATAAATAAATGCATAACCAGACATGTAAGTTAGACAATTTAGATTAATAAAAACTTCTTATTTGCCGCACTTTGTATGTGTGTGTTGGTTAGATAATCTCCCTTTCATGGTTCTCTAAAGAATTAAAAAAACAACTTATCGAATAACAACTGTCTTCGTGGCGTCATCCTTATACTTCTCGTTCGTGAATCAATATTCGTTGGGTGGGGGTCTCCATTTCGTGAATCAATATCAAACCTTGTCGTACATTATTCAAACTTTATATTCTATCTATTTGGGTTGATATCGCACTATATCTGAAATTTTAACTCAATTGGACATCATTTACTTGAGGTTCTAGATTCGGACTTAACTCTTCATAAACGAGTCTGTTTTGCGTCAACTTTTGAAATTCGCTTGCTTTCTGTTGTTTTTGTTTCTTGCAGTTTATTTTCATCATATCCAATAATGCTGGTGCCTAGGTACAAGTTATCTTTGTGTCACACTCCTATCAAACCTGATTTACTTGGCTTTTCAGGAATTGGTGTCTTTGCATATGGGTTGCGTAACCACGTGATCACGAGATTCACATCAACTGATTTTCAAACTTTGTCTTGAAGTCACTCGAAGTTAGGGTCTCGGTCAAGGTTGTCAAATACGTATTTTTAACACGACACGAAAAATACAATACAAACTGGAATCGTAAAAACGAATCGTAAAATCGTAAATAATTGTTTTTCATACATAGCATAAGCACCTTAAAACACACATGGTTCAAATAAAAATTCAAACATAGTTTAAGTAACTTAAAAATACAATAAATACAATTATTGATTTTCATAAATTTTTATTCAACAACAATTCACATACTTAAACAAAAGCTTTAACATATGTTTTTAGCAATGTTGCCACCTCCTTTGTAATTCATTAGAATGACAAATAATTGCATTGAACATGCCTAATGAGATAAACCCAAACTAAGAAAAATTCAAAGTCGAATTTGATGTTGTTCTTTTATTTCCTTCCATCCATAACTTTCATTCTTCCATTTTCTGTCTTTCTTATTAATATATGTCTTTCACCTTACCTCTATTTAGGCAGTTTAATACATCTATCACTTGTCAAAAGAAAACTCTAGGTCAAAATCCACTAACTTCATGTACATAGGGAAAAAAAAAATATATGTAACAGATGGAAACAAAAACAATAACTTTCAAAAGATCCACATAACATAGATATGTTTATGTTAACTATTAACCAAAAGGTTTCTAGATGATTGAATTGAAGTATGTGAGAGCAATTAAAAGGCAACAATTGAGCAAGATGTGAAATTATTATTCCTCTCCAGTCTAAGATATATATATATATATTCAAGACCCAAGAAAGAAAAACATTAGAAAGAAAAGCAACACCCAAGAAGTGAATGAACCAAAATTGGATTGCTCGGGGGAAAGTAGAAATAAAAGTATGAAGGGGAATAAAAGGATCAGCTTGCTGCAGTTGGCTTTCTGGAAGAGAAGAATACGTATGCTTTAATTTTGGGTTGTTTTATATGGGTGGTTGTTGCCTTGTTGGTTATGGAATGACGGGGAATGGAGAGAAAAAGAGGATAATGATGCTTTGTGTCTGTGGTTAAAGTTGATTGGTGATAAATTGACAAATTTTATTTTCCAATTGAAAACGTAAACATGGAAGAAAAATCACAATTTTGCTCAATCTCAAACGATTTTACCAAGTCAAAACTATTTTAGTACGATTTTAATGGTTTTGTGGTTTTTATACCAAGTTGACATTATAAGCATGAGTTGGCTCATAAAATCATACAGTCAATTCGTGATTTTAACAACATTGGTCTCAGTTGCAAGCCTTAGTTGGACCGTTTCCCACCATGTCATGGCCCTATCGGACAATAGCTGGGTTGCACAATTCATCCTCAAACCCTCGGGTATGTTTATCTATGTCATAGTCTTCTCTACCTTCCTGATCCATCTCCCCACTATTTCTGCATCCTATTCCCCCATATACGGTTCGCAACCCATTTCCCTCGTACTATTGACTAGTCACACCAGTAACATCATGATGTTCGTGGTCGCGCCATTCACAGGGGTTGTGTGTGGAATCTTTGTGGCGGGGGTTGTTTGTGTCGTTGACTCAGCCATGCCCTCCATCACTGCTTTCACTATTTGTACAAGGAGTCACGTGTCCACATACTGTAGGGGCACACCAGTTGGCATAATTGACGGTTGTGCCTCTGCTCCTTCTTGTTACTCTACCGTGATTGGAGGCACTTCCTCAGTTTGGTTAGGCCCCTAGCCTTCCCCCGCTACCTCGGCTCCTCTCTGCAATGTTTCAAGTGGTGTTACTAGGGCATGAGATGTTGTATCATCAAAAGGGTCTTCGTCTTGCCAACCTTGGGCACCTCGGCCCCCGCTCCTCCTCTCCAGGGAGGGCGGCTCAATTCGTGTGCCTTGTTGGGTGCGCACCATCTTGAAATTCACCATATCAACATAATTATCAATAATCCCCAAGACCCAGACCAAGTGCTCTAATACCAACTGTAACAGCCCAGCCTAACCTGCCGTATATTGTCTGTTTTAGGCCTTACCATCCTCAAGGTTTTGTTTCTGGTAACGTGAGCCCGCTTCTGAGCCTGATGCACCAAAACACGTACAACAGGTCAGCGACCAACACTACTCATAAAGCCCTGGCTCTGGACGCTCGCTTCCGATATGAGATATCACAATGAAAGTGGCAGTCATTGAATTCACAGATTACGCATCGATTTGATGGGATCATAATGTGATTAGTAGGAGAAAGAGAGGTGAAAGGCCAGTAGCGTCGTGGAAGGAGATGAAAGTGTTGAAGAGAAGGTGATTTGTGCCTAACCGCTATTATAGAGATTTGTATATGAAATTGTAGGGTTTGAATCAGGGTTCTACGTCTGTGGATGACTATTTCAAGGAGATGGAGATCGCAATGATCCAAGCCAATGTGATCGAGGATAGAGAAGCTACTATGACTAGATTTCTTAATGGGCTAAATAGAGACATTACGAATGTTATAGAATTGCAACATTATGTGGAATTGAAGGACATGGTCCATATGGAAAATAAAGTGGACAGGAAAATAAAGAGGAGGGGCAGCACACGTGGAGGTCGAATATGAAGAGAGAGAGGGCTGTCCAACTTGCATTATATGCATGCAAAGGCAGAACCACCTAAGGCTACAAAGGACACTCATATGGATGGGAAAGGTAAATCTGTATCTTAACCTACTCATGAAAGAGATATTAAATGTTTTAAATGTTTAGGCAAGGGGCACATTGCATCTCAGTGTCTAAACTGAAAAGTTATGCTTATAATAGATAATGAGGAGGTTGAATCTAAGAGCGACAGATGTGAAAGTGAAGAGATGCCACCATTGGAGGATTGTAGTGATAGGAAGATTGCATATCCTATTGATGAGCCCAATTCATATGGATCATGAAGGTGATGTGTCTGACCCCATTGCAATTTTGTTAGGCTTGTTTTTTTTCCTAATGTTATAATTTTTTTTTGGTAAGTTGACAGATATATTAAAAGAAGAATATACAAAGATTATAAGGGGCATACCCCAGATTTATAATGTGCACGAAAACATAAAACAACAAATAGCTACAGGAAGCCACAAAGCAGAACACCTCGACTTAACTAGACTTGTTAGGGATACCAATACAACCAGCTAAATATCAATTTAAGAGTCTATGTTATTGACCCTCCAAGCGCTTTGGATCCTTATGTTTTCATTTGTTGGGAGAGCGTCCCTCATCAAATCAAGCTTTTCACGAATGATACATTCTATATGATCAAAGACCAAATTTGGAGTTCTAGACATTCCTACAAATATCCTTGTATTTTGTTCTTGCTAGATATAATACACTATAGCCGCGAAACCCAATTTACGAGAAAAATTGACGAAACTTTTACCATGTCACGTAACAGTTGCCCATCGAATCAATTCCTCCCACCGTTTCGTCATTCTTGGAATGTCGTATATATCACAAACATTCCAACATATCGCATTAGTATAGGAGCATTCAAAGAACAGGTGGTTATGATCTTCATTGTTGCGGAGATAGAGTGAGCATCGATTAGGACCATCTATACCAAATCGATGAAGTATATCACGAATGTCTTGGAACAACATTCTTAAACCACACAATGTCATGCCATTCAACAACCTGATTATGAAATCTTAGTTGCTCCCAAGCTACTTTGACCAAGAATCTGTGATTTGGTAAATCCAACCACACAATCTCATCCTTCTGCCCCATCTTAGGATTGGAAGGAATAGCTTCTATAATGGGGTGCCAGCCAATAGATTGAGTGGTAGGGATTCTCCATTCTGAGTTACTAATCAGCACATTCACCCTCGTGTTATTTCCTATACCTAAATTCGTAAATGAATCTTTCACCGTAAGAATTCACGAGCAGGCTGTAAGGATGCCAATTGTCAAACCATAGAGAGTTGTCATGCCATCTCCTATGATGTACTTCATCTTCGGCCATGCTAATGATCTGAGCTTTAGGATCTTTCCCCAAGCCCAAGAGCAATTCTCTGGCGCCTTGATTGTCCAGAAATTCCTACCTCGCAACAGATTGGATCTAATCCAAGTAGACCAGATTGAGCCATCTGAGTTATTGCACAGGTTCCATATGAGTTTCAACAAAGTAATCTCGTTCCATTCTGTTATCTTTTTTATTCCTAGCCCCCCTCCTTTTTTGGAAGACATACCTGTTCCCAAGCCAATTTAGCCCCGGTAGTTCTCATATCTGAACCTGACCAAAGAAAGGATCTCATAATATGCTCAACACTTTTTATTACTTGCCCAGGTAAGAGGAAGAGAGATGCCCAATAGACTTGGATGGAAAATAAAACTGAATTAATCAGTTGTACTCGTCCTGCATACGAGAGAGTTCTACAAGTCTAGTGTCGAACTTTAGAGGTGAGTCGATCCACGAGGCCCTTACAATAGACAACCTTCAGTCTGGATGAGATAAGGGGCCCTCCCAAATATTTCATAGGAAGCTCCCCCTCTCTAAACCCAAGAATATGAATAATCTATTCTTTCTCAGCATCTAACAGACTGCTCAAGAAGACGTCACTTTTGTTTGGATTTGGATACAGACCTGATAAATCTTGAAACTCAGTGAGTACAGTTTTGATCATACGAATTGAGTTTACATCCCTTTTGCTAAAAATCATCAAGTCGTCTGCAAAACAACGATGAGAAATTTTGTCCTTCTTGCATCTCCAGTGGAACTTAAAGTTTTGATCGGCACTCATCTTGCGGAACAGCCCTGAAAGGATTTCCATACATAGATCAAACAAATATGGAGATAGTGGGTCACCTTGTCTCTCCCCCCTTGAAAGTAACCTGCAAGCTCACCATTGATGTTGATAGAGAATTGACATGATGTAATACAGACCATGATCCAATCAGTTACTGTTTGAGGAAATCCCATTTTTATTAACGTGGCATTAACGAAATACCACCGAACAGAGTCATAAGCCTTCATCAGATCAACATTCATAGCACAACGAGCAGGTCCCGTAGATTTATGATAGCCTTTCATTAGTTCCTGAGACAACAGAATGTTGTCACTGATTCTTTGTCCAGAGATAAAAGCTGTTTGATACGGACCTACTAAGGATGGCAAAACAACTTTGATTCTACAAGCTAGAATCTTAGCGATGCATTTGTAAACTATATTGCAACAAGATATAGGACGGAAATCTGTCAACCTCTTAGGATTAGCAACTTTAGGAACAAGGGAAATGGATGTAGTATTCATTTCCTTAAGCATTCTATGAGTCTGAAAGAAGGAGCTAACAGCATTGATTACATCTTCCCCAACTATGTGCCACATTCTTTTGAAGAAACCTGCGTTGAAACCATCCGCACCAAGGGCTTTATCAACTAAACGTAGCATGCTTAATCTCCTCCTTTGTTACATCTTGAGCTAGTACATGCTGCTACGTTGAAGACAATTTCAAGTTAATTGGTGATTCTACCACTTCCTCATTCAAACCCCCGGGCATCTGTTTCACTCCTAACACACTTTGGAAGTACGCAATTGCTTCTGATTTGATTGCCTTGTGTCCTTCTATAACCTCCGCATCCTCCCTTGTAACTGAGAGAAGCCTATTTCTATTATGTCTTCCATTTACTGATTTGTGAAAGAAACTAGTATTCTGATCCCCCAACCTAAGCCATTTTATCCTGCCCTTCTGTTTGAAGAAACTCTCTTCAACCCTGATGATAGAAGCATAGTTACGAACAACATCCCTTTCTCGCATGCACAAAGTTGTGTTCCCATGTGCTATATGCATAGCCTGTTGAACCTTATCCATTTCATCTTTTGCATCTTTGACTCTATCAGAAATGTTGGAGAAGTGAGTCATATTGAAAAGTTTCAATTCCTGTTTTAGCTTTCTAAGTTTGCAACACAGCTGATACATTGGACAACCCCCTAAATTCTGATCCCATACTTTCTTCACCACGGGCATGAACTCTTCATGATCCATCCACATATCGAAGAATCTGAATGGTTTCTTTATGTTCTGATCATTTCTAGCAACTTTTACCACCATGGGAGAATGGTCTGACATACCAGATGATAAAAATCTCGCTTCCGACAATGGGAAGGTCAGATTCCACTTCTCATTCACAAGCACTCTATCTAGTTTTTGCATAATCAGATTCTCAGGACATTGGTTCGTCCAAGTATAATGCATACCAGAATACCGAAAATCATCCACTTTCGCTTCTTGTATACATGTTTCCAATCTGTCCACATGACCAGCCCACGTAGTAGACCCTCTTAACCTCTCTAACTGGTTGCGGATAGCATTAAAGTCGCCCATAAGAATCCATGGGGTTGACTCCCATCCATCACTACAACTCACTATATCAGACCATAAAGCCTCCCATAAGGATGTTCTATTGTTTTTGTAATGATTGAAGCATTGAAACAAATATTGGTAGCTAATATCATGACAGAAACATGAATAGCCTGGTCTAACATTCCCAGGATATCCACCTTCACCATATCAGCATTCCAACAAACCCAAATACGACCACGACAAGAGAAATCATAATTATACAAGAAGGACCAATTACACAGAAGAAGTTGCAAAACATTATCTTTATTCCTATCTCTAACCCGAGTTTCAACCAAACCAAAAAAAGCCATCCTCTCTTGATGGATGAGTCGACGCAATTCTGAATGCTTTATGGGATCATTCAAACCTCTAACATTCCAACATCCAATAATCATAGGAAAATAGAGAGGAGTACTAAACAGCTTATGAAATATCCACTGTACCTATTGGGGTGATTGATGGATTATCTTGAAGAGAGAGGGAATGATACGGTCCAAGAAATGGGTGACAAAGGAAATGTGGATTCTAGCATAATTATGCCTACCGTGTAATTTTACGAAAATAATCATAATTCTCAATTCGATTGTTAGATGGGGCTGAATATTTAACCAAAGTTTCCCGACATATTAAATGTTGGGTTAAAATTCCAGGTTAATTGAAATTCAAGAAGGCATATTGGTTAGAACATGTTGTATGAAATTATTTATTCACTTCCTTTTTACTTGTAGATTCCTATTTGGCAAGGATCCTTTTCTTACAATGATATAATAGCTTGTTATGGGAAGTTTTTAGTTCTATAAGGATCTTTAATGGGCTGCAACATAATTTCTAAGTATGGCAAAGCCTTGAATCAATTCTATAATATCTTATTTCCTTCTCTTCTTCTCATGACAGAACATGGATTTAATATTATGGGCTTTATTTTATTCTGTTAGCTACATCCTAAAGCTTGTTTGAGCTTAGCTTGTTTGAGCTTAATTAATACTTTATTTTCAGCTAGGATCCAAAGCTTGTTTGAATTAGGTTTTGGGCTTCTCATATTAGGGTTTTGGGTCAATTTTGTAAGTGGATCAAATCAGTCTGGTAGGATAATTCCATTAGGGTTATATTTTTATAAGTATTTAAACTCTGGTAAGGCTTAAAGAGGGGACTTTTTTTTATCAATAAGAATTCAATTTTTTTAAAACTTGTGTGAGAGTGATTCTTGTATTTTTCAGTTCTTGAATGAATTGAATCTAACTTATCAAAGATTAACTGACTACATGACGTCATTCGACTTCATTTGACTTCATTCCAATAGTGGTGAAGCCATGGGAAAGGTTTCCATTGTGTCATAGTACTATCACACTTATTTCAGCTTTTCGGGATTGGATCCCAATCTTGATTGTGGGGTGCAAGACCACATGATCACGAGGTTCACATCAGTAGGTATCAAAGATAGGCTCTGAAACAAGGTCATAGCATAATGTTATTTTCATGTTCTTAGAGTTCCTTTAAGTTTTTCAGTGTTTGCGTCGTTCATCTTATTTGAAGCGAATCTCGTGATCACGTGGTCACGCAACACATACGCATAGACACCAATTCCCGGAAAGCCAAGTAAATCAGGTTTGATAGGAGTGTGACACAAAGATAACTTGTACCTAGGCCCCAGCACTATTGGAAATAGAAACCCACACCCAACGAATATTGATTCGCGAATGAGAAGTATAAGGAGACGCCACGAAGACAGTTGTTCTTTGATAAGTAATTTTTCAGTTCTTTAGAGAACCATGGAAAGGAGATTATCTCACTAACACACACACACACACACAAAGTGCGGCAAACAAGAAGTTTTATTTTCTAACTTACATGTCTGGTTATGCCTTTATTTATACTAATTCTAGACTTAAAGAAACCCTAATGGACCCCCCTTAGGTGGACTTATATGAAGCCCACTTACAACTGACCCAAATAAGTAATAATAACCCAAAAACTATGAAGAAAATAATAAAAATAAATAAAAATCCAAAAATTATCATCCCAAATATGCTAGAATCAGATTTGTCACCCTTAAGAAGTACCAGATAAACTAGGAGAAATCTGATTTGGAAAATTTGTGTTGCTTCCCCTTTGATGTCCTTGATTAGCTTGGATTTCCTTGTTTAACTTGGACACATAAGAAAACAAATTTCCTCATTCGTTGCTGATTTAATTACTTTCCTTCCTAAGTTAGGGAAAGCATTATTAAATAATCCTCCCTTCTTTAGGATTAAGATCTGGCCAACTTCTTTACTTAATTAGGAGAATAAATTGCTGACTTTCTTTCCTTGTTGTAACTAGGATGAATAAGAAATCCTTGTAAGAAAAGGATTTTGAAACATTTATGAATCCTTACCACATTTGAAAACTATATTACAGCCCATTAAAGATCCTTGTAGAGCTAGGAGATTCCCAAAACAAGCTACCACATCCTTTTAGGAAAAGAATTTTAACCAAATAGAAAAAGTTCACAAGTCAAAAGGAAGTAAATAACAAAATTAGTACAGCCTCTGCTGACCTATATTGCAGTGCCTTCCCGAACTCTGATTGACCTAAACTTCTAACCCAAGGTAGGAAAACATGTCAGGAGACTCCACGTAAAAGTCCATCCAAACCAATGATCAGATTGAGAATAATGATTATTGTTGTAAAACTGGACAGTTCCGCATTTTACATTAGAATCCGAATCTGATTATTTTTTCGTTGCCCGGATCAATTTAGGATTTTGATGCCACTCTTTATGATTGAAAATTGAGAAGTCAGGTAGGGTTCTTCACAAAATCAATTTGGAAGAACAACTCTTGATTTTCTGAATTAAGTTTTAAATCTTGGCCAAAAGTGTTTATTACATATTGATGCGAACCTCGTGATCACGTGGTCACGAACCCACAATCAAGATTAAGATCTGATCCCGAAAAGCTGAAATAGGTTATTAAGATCTGATCCCGGAAAGCCGAAATAGGTCTGATAGGAGTGTGACACAATGGAAACCTGCCCCAAGGCACCAACACTATTGAATTGAGTAGAATGACACCACCAAGCCAGTTAATCTTCGATAAGTCAGATTCAGTTCGTTTAAGAACTGAAGAATGCAAGAATTACTCTTACACGTTAAAACTGGAAAATTTAGAAGTAATTATGATGCGAACCTCGTGATCACGTGGTCATGCAACCCACACGCAAAGACACCAATTCCCGGAAAGCACTTAAATCAGGTTTGATAGGAGTGTGACACAAAGATAACTTGTACCTAGGCACCAGCACTATTAGAAACGGAGACCCCCACCCAACGAATATTGATTCG
>Ga0325405_1007278_pt1 | contig 11156 bp, 6 predicted proteins | sample PopdelMetagenome_21_FD_205663 | JGI IMG/M metagenome (GOLD analysis project Ga0325405, IMG submission 205663) | Populus deltoides microbial communities from Bellville, Georgia, United States - Xylem-Control-R2 | ecosystem: Host-associated > Plants > Phyllosphere > Stem > Wood/Secondary xylem...
TCTTAAAACTTGGTTGATCTGAAAGTCTGTTTTTACAGCAATTCCCTTCAACCGGAAATAACAATCAAAACTATGTGCAGCTTGGTTATCCTGAGATCCCGATCTGGCGATCCTCTGTATTTTGTCTTTGTTAGGGTTAACCTGAAATCTCATCTGGCGATTTCTTTTAACCCGAATTAAAGTTTGCGTAGCTCGGTCAACCTAAAATCTCATCTGATGATTCCCTTTAACCAAAGCTAAATTCTATGTGCGGTTGGGCTAACCTGAGATCCCTTTTAGCGATTCCTTTTAACCAGAACCAAAGTTTTTTTATGGTTGGGCTAACCTGAGATCCTTCTGGCGATCCCCTTTAACCAGAACTAAAGACTGTTTGTGGTTGGGATAAACCAAGATCTCTTCTGGCGATCCCCTTTAATAAGAAAAAAAGTCTGTTTATGGTTGGTGATTAGTACTTAAAAGTGCATTCTCATTAAGGCTTTATATCATCGTATTGCACTAAAGTATAATTAAATTCCCTAACTAAAGCATATTTTATAATAACAAGTCTGATAATATAATATATCTTTAATTTATGGGAAATGCTTGTTTTTAATGTAGGTATATCTTACAATTTAAAGGATTGATTGATATGATTAACCATTGAAAGTGAAGAGCTAAAAAAAGGACTAAACTTAGAGAAGAGATGCTGGTTCAATTCCAAACCGGAACACCATTCGGTTATTGGATCATAACTGGAGTGGTAGAACTCGGATTTAGGTCTACTTTATATGGATGGAAAGCTAAAACATAGACCTAAAACTTTCATGAAAAGTCCAAGACTCAATTCTACCGTTTTCAAGTTCAAATCTTAATAACAACGGAGAAATCGGAACCTGTCCTGCAGCTTAGACACCGTTCGTTTTTCAGCTCATATCTTGAGTTCTAGAAGTCCAAATGAGCCCTGGTTTTTTTTTTGTTGGAAAACTAAAACAATTGCCCACAACTTTCATGGAACAAAGGGCTCAAATTCTGATGTTAGCAATGACTTTTTGGCCAGCCAATAATATCAATAACCAGCAGCCAACAATGTCAAAAACCAGCCACCAAATCCATGGTTGGCCACCAACCATTTTCTTAGTCAACCAATCAATAGGTCTGAATCTTAGCCTATATAGAAGGAGGCATTTGCCATGTATTTAGTCATCTTATTTTTCAGATCAAGATCATCTTCTTGCTTTATCTCTTTGTAATGTTCAAGTTTTCTTTCATGCTATATTAATCTCTTGTTTATGCTTTTTCATTTTCTTTCCTATACTTAGTTAACTTATATCATGTTTATGTTCTTATATTGTTTATTTATGTTTTTCTTCTTCATTATGTTTAGCTAAGTTAATTATGTCAAGGTGAAAAGGTTTCATTAATGGTGTTAAAATAGGTATAATATAAACTCAATATGGACTTCAATGTTTATATCTAAGAAAGTTTGTTATTAACATGTTTTATCTTTTTATCTTACTAATTCTTAATACATTGCTTGTTAAATGGTTAATATAGATTTGTGTTGTATAACACTTGGTACATCAAATGCTTGATCCTTCATAGTCTTCGACCGACATCATTATTATGATAGGAACTTGATTTGTTGTTAACATAAGCTAGCAGCATGAATGCCTGATGATATTTATAAGTATGGTGTTACTTAGACAAAATAATTAATATGATCATGTTAATACTTTATAATGAGCCATTAATGATAAATCATCCGATTGGAACCTCCTTTGTGTGTGGTTTCTAGTTGAGTAATAAAAAGAGTTTATATTATATTTATTTGAAATACCATTAGTGGATCTTTTAACCTTGACATCTGTTTTATCATTGTTTAATCCTTACATCAATATCACATCCCAAAACTCTCTTCAACTCCTTTTCTATTATTATTCTCTTCAAATCTTTATCTTTATTTGTAATTTATATCGTTGACCTCCTTGTGGTTTGACCCCGGTCTTGCCGGGTTATTTATTACTTTGACACTCCTGCACTTGGGATAAGACATCAACTCTTTGATCGTGTCAGTTGGGCTAACCTGAGATCCTTTCTAGCGATCCCCTTTAACCATAACCAAAGTCATGTGTGTGGTTGGGTTAAACTGAGATCCCTTCTGGCAATCCCCTTTAACCAGAATCAAAGCCTGTTTATGGTTGGGCTAACCTGAGATTCCTTATGGCGATCCCCTTTAACTAGAACCAAAGTCTATTTGTGGTTGGGCTAACCTGAGATCCCTTATGGCAATTCTCTTTAACCAGAACCAAAGTCATGTGTGGTCTTCGTGTTGGTAGGGTTTGAACTTGCTTCTTTCCTTTTTTTAAGAATTTTTTAATGGTAGGGTTCTCACTTTTTTTTTTATGATAAAGCTTTTCACTTGATGCCTTCTTTTTTTGTGATTTTACAGGATTGACCTCGTTTTTTTCTAATTACAAAGTTGACATCTATCCTTCCTGGTGGCTGAAATTAAATGGATTTTCTTGATGATAGAGTTGGAAAACTTGGTACTTTTTGATTGCAGGATTTGACCTAATAATTCCTGATTGCGGGATTAACTGAAAACTCTTCTTGATGACAGGGTTGTTCTTCTCATTTCTTTGAGGCATGCTTTTCTTGTTCTTCCTGATGACAATGCTTGAAATTTCTTTCCTGATGACATGCTTTTCTTTTCTTCTCATTTTGTTTCTTTGAGAATTTCCTAATAGTAGGGTTCTTCTCACTTTTCTTCTTGATTACAATGATTCCTAGTGACAAGGTTGTCTTGGTAACTCCTGATCGCGGGGTTTGAAAACTTAGGGTTTCCTGATTGCAGGGTTGACCTAATAATTCCCGATCGTGGGGTTTGAAAATTCAGTACTTCCTGATTACAAGGTTGACCTGAAGACTTTTCCTGATGGCAGGGTTAATCTTCTCATTTTTTTTGAGATTTTCCGAATTGTAGGGATTATCTCATCTTTTTCCCTTTCTAGCATCAAAACCATGATTTTTTTGCTACCATCAACTCAATATTCTTTTCTTTGTCCACAATTTTGCTAGAATTCATTGAGGATCTTTTTTAGAACAAATCAAAAAAAGTTTGATGCAATGTTTGGAGATTAGAGAATATGCATGCATCCTTACTTGGTTTGAAATATAGGTCCCTCTTTGACACTCATATGTTTGCTATTCGAAGCCTTCCTTTTTTTTTTTTTTTGTGCCGGCTCATTCATGTGCCAGCCATCCATTCAATTGTAAATGTAGTGTCTATCGTAGGCTGTCCGCGATGATTACTGCTCTCGTTGCTTACCAAGCATGACCGTGCCCCTCAAGTTTGGTGTTGCTTGATTCATCATGAATGAGCTTAACCAACATTCATCTTTTGGATTCAATGTGGTGAAGTGCGTCTTTAGGTTTCAAAATAGATGGTCCTATAGTCAGTCTTGGTGGTGTGCATCTTTTCCCCATTCAATTACATTCATTCGTGTATCCTTATCGGTCGATAACCATGTTTCAAAGGATGACGATATGAAAATGTCCTTTAGGTATATCTTTACTCTCAATTGCTTCTAGAGATCACTTTGATCATGATTGTCTTTGAATAATATTGCCCCCGGTATGATCTGAATGTACTCGTTCATTGATTATTTGTCTTTGAACCACATTGTCCTCAGTTCACTGATTCATAATTTAATCATCTTTCATTGCCCCCTAACTGATCTGAATACTATTTGTTTTTCCTTCTCAGGGTCTACTATATTGCCCCCGGCTGCTCATCTTTGCAAGGAGTGTCGAGAAGTGTCAATGTCATTTCTGTTAAGAATTTCGCAGACTCAATCAATGTTCTTCTTTTTTTGACAAATCTTTCTTATTCTGGAATCAACTCTCACATTTCAAAGATATGTCTATTCAAAGTCTAGTTTGTTGAAATGAAATCAGAGATGTCTTTCTTGAAAAGATCTTTTGAAAATCAAGCTTTTTGCTCAAAGACTCAACACATGTTATCCAAAATATACAGTCTCTTGATTGTAATGTATTTTGAAAACAAAAATTGACCCGTTGTAAGATTACCTGGAGTGAAGGAGCGTGTTTGATGTCGTTTCTGGTGGCTTGTGGTGGTGGAGGCGGTGGCTGGGAAGCTCGGTGGCGGCCGCTGCAATGCTTCTTATTTTTTGGTGTAAAGACATTAGTCCCTACGTCTTCTCCTTCTCTTTTTTTCTGTTTTCACTCTCTCAGTTCTCTCCTCTCTATCTCTATGCTTCTCCTCTCTCTTTTTTTTCTTCTCCTCTATTTTTTCTTTCTTTCTCTCTCTGTTTTCTTTCTCTTCTTTTTTCTCTTCTTCTCCTCTTTTTGCTGCCCTCCTATTTTGCTCTCTCTTCCCCTGTATTGATAGGCAAAAAACATAGGGAGAGAGGCTAACTACCTCTGTCTAGTAATGGCATAGGGGTAGGGTGGCCGGGGCGCCCACTGTGCAGCCACCCCAGGACTGCCCGAGGGGCACGTCCCCTCTGTTTCTCACCCCGTGGCAGGCCAAAGGTCAGAGCTTAGGCAAGTGGGGGTTTTTGTCGGCATCTTTTTGAGGCTTTCAGAGAAAGAGGGAAATGAGAAAAGCAGGGGAACAAAAGCTTCTTATTCCCCTGCCTCGCGCGTTTAGGGGAAGAAGAAGACCCACAGTGCCGTTCAAAATGGCACCGTTTGGGGCTTTTCTCTTCTTTGTTTTTAACAGTGGATAAAACAACGCAGTTTTATCTAAAACACGTTGTTTCATTTAAAAGAAAATGGCGCCAAAAACGTGTCAAAGTCCAAATCATCCTTAATTTGTGATTTGTTCAATCAAATCCTTAATTGCAATTTTGATTTTTCAAATCAATTCAATTGCATCCTTACCAAATTCAATCGCCGGCCCTAAAGTTGGCCGCCTTTTTCAAATTGATCCTTAGTCTTGAATTTATGCAATTGGACCCTTAATTGATCAATGAACTTTCAATTTCTCCAATTTAGTTCTTGATTAGGTCAATTTCAGTCTTTCCAATTATGTGCCTTTTCCAGTTTGGTCCTTGGTTTCAGATTTTTTCAATTAAGTCCTTAATTGACCATCAAACTTCAATATTTATGCAATGAAGCCCCTAATTTGACCAAATTAACTATAAAAAATTTATAATTTGACCCAAAACTTTAATTTCTTCCAATTAAAGCCTAAATTGACTTCAAAATCCATTTTTCTTGCAATCAAACTCTTCATAAACTCAATTAAACCTTTACTAAATTTAATTGAGTCTAATAAATATTTAATTTTGGACATTTCTTCCTCAAATTGAATTTTGTTTGTCAGTCGGGCTCTCATCAGTCAATGATATACTGGCAAATTTCAATCTTTAACTTCACAAACACACAATTAACCCATTTATAAATATTTATTTTTCCAATAAAAACTTCATACCTAGAAGTTTCCATAGTTCAATGATTTCCTTAACTTTCGTACACATATCAACCATTAATTAATGTTCACATCACCAAATAAAAATTCAACCTTAAAGGTTTCTATTCATTCCAATATTCCAATCAATTTTTTCTTACCATATCACAAACATCAATTAATATTTCAATTCATATGTCAATATTCATGCCATTAAATTAAATCCTCACTTAGAACTTTTACATGATCAAATTTTAATTTTATGCTCAACACATCATAAAACACATCAAACTTATTTTCCAAATCCTTCATCTTCACAATTATTTATTTTCAGCCATATTAGCAAAACAATCAAGACAAATTAATTCTCTATTAGTCAGGCACATAACTGTCCTATTGATATCTACTAGATTGACACACACTGATTGTATGCCTTTGGTGGAGCAGATTGTTTCCAGGATAAAGTTGTGGACCTCGACTTCTCTTACTTATACTAGGCATCTTCAATTTATCAAATCAGTTCTCTTTTCCATCCAGGTATATTAGTCCTCCATGTTTATTCTTTCGTGCTCTATTATTGAAAGGATTGATGGTATCTTAACTGCCTTTATTTGAAAAGGCTTCTCTCTTTCCCACCTAGGGGCTAGGTTACTTGGGTTTCTATTTGTTATCCCCTGAAAAAGGGTGGCCTAGGAATTAAAAGGATTCAAACTTGGAATAGAACAACTATTCTCAAATACGTTTAGAGACTCATTTTGGATAGATCATCAGTTTGGTTGGGATGGGTCCATAATGTTCTTCTCTGGGGTAGATATTTCTGGCATATCATGCCTCCTTCATCGTCTTCCATTAATTTTAATCCTTGTATTTTTAAACCTCCTCAAACAATTTTTTTAGTCATTTTCTAGGCGCTTATCATCCTCTCCTCACTGCCTATTATTTTTTTTTTGTTTTTCTTCCGAATATATATATATTGTATTTTCTTCCTTTTGTTCTAGGACCCAAAAATAGGTTACAACAAGAAGTAGTCAACATCCTTTCAACCACAAAAATAACTATCTGTAAAGAAGAACAAAAAAGAAGAAGAATAAGAAGAAAGGGAAGGTCAAGGCTTGATATACCTCGATCACTTTCCTCTAAGAGCTTAAAGGAGCACCATTCACAAGGAAAGGAAGAGGTAAAGGAGTTGCTTAAGATCCACCAATGTTTGCTCCTCAATCAGTGATGACACGTGTATGCACATGTCCAACAACCCTTTTGACCCGATTTCAACTAATTCTTGAACACTTTAAACATTTCAGAAGGTCGATTCATAAAATCAGAATAGTTTTTGGATAAATTGCTACAACATTGTGAAATTTGGGACAAATTGTTTATTGTTGCGTATATTTTTGGAATGTTTAGACATTATTTGATTTGAATTCATATGTGTTTTTTGTTTGATAATTTGCATTGAATTGCAAGTTTATTTTCAGGGTTGTTATTGCCAATTCAATATTAAATGTTGGCTCATGATTTAGGGTTGAGTATATGTTGATTTGAACATTAAATTTTGATTCATGGGTTGTGCTTGGATTGAGTTGATTTATTTGAATTAGTATGAATTTTTAATATAATTTCATGAAATTAATAATATTTATGTGGATGTTTGACGTTATTTGGTTTTGAGTTGATGATCAATGATTTGTCTTAAATTTATATCGTGGTTAAAATAATCTTGATAAAAACATTTTATTGCGTCTTGCCAAACACGGTCTTTATCCAGTTTTTTTAATAAATTTTTAATTTTTGAAAGATCATTTTACAATTAATTTTGAATTTCCCACTTTTTTCTACCCTCACATATTTAATATTTGAAATTGTGACCTCCACGTGAGACTCTTTTTTGATATTCAACAAATCGGTTCCGTACCGTAAAAACAACTATAAAAAAATCTTTCTTTCAAAAAATACAATTTTTATTTTAATTTGCATATTGTCAAGTCTTTCAAAAATTTTAAAAAAATATTTTCATAAAAAAATAAAAAAAATACAAGGCATGATTTAGCATTTTTCAATACAAAAATTCAAGAAAAATAGTTTTTTGTTGATATTTTTTCATGTATTTTGGATTTGATAACTAGTTATTAAAGCCATGAAAACTTGACATACATTTCAAAAACACCAAAAACTTTATTTTTTTTCTTTTAATATACGAGATTATGAACTTATATGTAAGACATATTCCTGATATTAAATAAAAGACACTTTCTTTTATTTATATGTTTTGATATTAAAATAGTTAGGTTTTAACCTGATTAAATAAGGAGCACCTTACCGAGGACTTTTCTTAAGCCATAGACAAACCAAAAGTTATAAAACACAACAATACATTAACTTGTATTAGTCAAACAAACAATATAGATTACCTTAGGTAAGGTATACTAAGGGTGATATGTCTTCCTTATACACAACTAGTCCCCTTATCCAGACTCTGTGACCAGTTAGGGTTCCTAGTGACTAAAAATTTGGTGGTGACTCCATCTCTTTTTCTAATAAGAAACAAGAATTACTTGTTTTTTCCACCTATCATCACAAAAATCCTGCTCTGAGAGGATGATCACTGCAATGCCACACACATGCGATAGAATAACGACTCCATTATGGATTAAGTGGACTAAGCTTTATTGTTTTTCTAATTGATGTGTTTTATATTTGTTGGCTTGTAAATATTTTTTTTATTAATATGCATCCTTTTCTGCTTTAAATTTTTACTGCTTTTGTCTACCATTTTTATTTTCAACTTGCATTCTTTTATGCTTTAGTTTTTGTTTTATATTGTGCATGCATTTGTATATTGTATAATTAATTCATTCATACATCACATGTTTTAATTGTTTGAGATCGCACACAAGCTTCTAGATTAGGTGGAGGATTAATAGTCTGTCTTATAACTATTGGTCAGGGTTTAGATGCGTAAAATACCTAACTCATATCTGAGTGTCTGCTTGGTAATAGTGGGCATAGGTGCCTTTAACTATTCCTTGCAACACTCTCATTCTGTCTCTATAAAGACTGTCACTTAGCACATCTAAGACCCTTTTGAGACTAGGTAAAAAACCTACTCATGTTCACTTAAAGATTAGAACATATTATTAGGCTGTATATGCTAGTTGTAAATTTCGTTAAGGAAAGCTCAACACGTAGCATCCTTAATTTCCTTGTCAATGTAATAAAACATCAAGTGACAACTATTGCCACCTATTGAAGGGCGAACTTGTATTCAATTTACCTTTTTCTTTTTTTCACATGCATATCATATCTATTAGCTTTGAAACATTGCATATCTTTTATTCGCAGAAGAAATACAGACTCACCCCTAAACTCAAGCCCTACCAAGATCTACAAGAGGCAAATTAAAGAGTTCACCTCGGACAAAAGTAAGATAACTTCCTGAGAAAATAGATGGCTTAGTTAACTGATATGTTCGCTAAAAAAAAAGCCCCCACATATGGAAGCCAATATTGAAACGATCACTATAAATATGCCCTTTATCCCTCTATGTATCATCGTAAGAGAATTTTGGATGTTTATCTAATTAATCAAAGTTTGCAAATTTTCCCTCATAAAAAAAGAGTTTCAGATGTTTTTCTGGTAAAAAAAAGATTAAATTTTTTTCCTCAACACCTTGAGCTCATCAAAAGATTCATGATGTTACCTTAGAATTCACTGCAATTTGTTGCAAACCAAACACGTCAAACATTCTAATTTCTTTAGCCTGAATATCATCTAAGAAGAAAATGCCAAAAACACTTCGAGTTTTTTTATTTGTCATTGGTATGAAAGATTGATTGGCTTTGAAATATGGTTGGAGCTTTCTTAAAACAATTTGAGCATGGCTTAAAAAAGACTTCAACCGAATCTAACCTTCAAAGAATGTGGATGAGTCAATTAGAGAATATGTTCCAAGGTCATGCAAAATAGAAAATTCACTCATCTATGGCTGAAAAAAGTACTCATTATCACCCTCATTACATTTTAAATTCTCGTTACTTGATTAGTAACTCATCAACTTATTCAAGAAGGTAGTGATTGTTGTAGAAAGAGTTAAGTAAGGCTTGAAAGTGGAGAGGATCAGGAATCTGGTAGTAAGTTTCAATGCTATAATAGAGGATGAATCAAAAGGAGGATTTCATTTAGGAAATACATATCAAAATCATTCCACACCTCAGCATCCCATTCATCCATCTCAAAAATTTTCCTATTTTTACATCACCAACTGCTCTCGCATCTTTGTTAAAAAACTAATAAACCCTCACCATTCAATGATGTTCATTAGTTTATTCTAAACACCATTATTCTCTATATGGTATAGTTTAAATGAGAAATATGAATATCATGATGGGATCCTTGGCTACTCAATTGAAAATCACAAGAATTTCATAATATCAAGTTCATACGCTGATAAGTAAGAGACAAGTTGTGTTTATGAAAGATAATGTTTTCTACCACTTTGTCACTAGAACATCTTCAACATAACAAGTGGTTGGCAAATGGTAACAAAACACATATATGGTTGGGGAAGCTGATCTAAAAAGGGTGTTGCATTATCAATCATTTTGTTATTCTACATTTTTGTTTTGGGATTGTATCTATCTTTTTAGAGAAACATGCCTTTTATATCTCTTTATTGTTTTGAAATTAAAAGATATTTTTGTGAAAGTAATAAGGCATTGTATTTTTTTTTCCATGATTGGATAAATATAATAGCAGAAATGATCAAACCTTAAGGTCTGCCATGCAAAACACTAAGAGGCTACAACTTTGAAATTCATAAAATTGACCCTGATTTCTGACCCCATGGCTTTTGTCATAAGCTATTATTGAGTTATTCCTCAAATTCACATTTTTCTTTCAAAATTAAAATAAAAAAATAAAAAAAAGAGTAACATTTTGGTAGAGGCAAGTTGGGAGGATTTCAAATGTAGAAAAAAAATCAAGTTGTAATTTTAGATGGAATTGAGAGCTTAATTGTACTCCATTTTACCCAAAATTAGAGAAACAATACAGATTCAATGTCAAATTACATGATTATTGGATGAATCTCCATAAAAATTAATTTTAAGGATATAATTTGATTTTTAATAAGCCAATTTAATTTAATCATGGGCCAAATTAAAGCTTAATTATGTTTAGGATTTAATTTGGGTTAAATTGATGGATTTAATTAGGTGTTGATTAGTACTTAAAAATGCATTTTTATCAAGGTTTTATATCATCATTTTGCACCTGAAGTATCAATAACTCCTTAACTAAAGCATGTTTTATAATAACATATCTAATAATATAAGATGCCTTTAATTTATAGTAAATGTTCATCTTAAATGCAGGCCTATCACATAAATGAAAGAATTGATTGATGAGTTGGAGTACTGAAATTGAAAGGACAAAGAGATGGGCAAACTTAGAAAAGAGATGATTGGTGCAGTCCAAACTGGAATATTGTTCGGTAATCAAGTCATATCTGGAGCTGTAGATCTCAGATTTAGGTCTATTTTATATGGATGGAAAGATAAGACATAGGTCTACAACTTTCATGTGGAGCCCAAGATTTAAAAAGGTCGTTTTCAAGTCCAAATTGCAGCAACAACAAAGAAGTCTGAATCTGTCCTGCAGCCCAGACACTGTTTAGTGTTTAGCCCATATCTCGAGTTCTAGAAGTCCAAATGATCTCAAATTTTTACCCTAGAAAGATGAGACAATT
>Ga0325405_1007280_pt1 | contig 11155 bp, 8 predicted proteins | sample PopdelMetagenome_21_FD_205663 | JGI IMG/M metagenome (GOLD analysis project Ga0325405, IMG submission 205663) | Populus deltoides microbial communities from Bellville, Georgia, United States - Xylem-Control-R2 | ecosystem: Host-associated > Plants > Phyllosphere > Stem > Wood/Secondary xylem...
TTTTTACAGGTTTTGGATCTCTTGGCTTGATGACCTCTGTATTGGTATGATTGTAGACCTACTTTCTTTTATTATTTTTTCAGTTGCTGTTTGTTTCATTTTTGATAGTTGTCTCTGTTCCTCTGTATTCTCCCTGTACTCCTGCAGCAGAGTAATGCTCTTTCTGTTAATGAAACTGTCTTCCTTCCTTCTCTCTTTATAAAATACTTTTTACATGCATAAAGCATTGGTCGAAGCAGTTTTTAAGCATCGTTAATTTTCACATGCAACAGTTAATAACGTGTCAAAAGTTTATGATCTAACTAATGTTTAGTTATAAGAAATAGGTTATTGCTAGTGTGGGAGGGAGTGATTTGCAGAGAGAAATTGCAGTAACATCTAAGAGATTAACATATTGTTTGCGCTCATCTTTGACTTTGTTGAAAGTGGTATGGTTCAGGTGTGCCCTGATGGAAAGACCATAGAGGCCGAGGCAGCCCATGGTACAGTTACTCGGCATTACAGGGTTCACCAGAAAGGTGGTGAAACCAGCACAAACAGTATTGCCTCTATTTTTGCTTGGTCAAGAGGACTTGCCCACAGGTATATATTTATGATTTTGCAAATCTACACTTTTGGTCTTGAAGCATCTAAGTATGCTGGAAGCAGTGGTCAAGAATTGAAACGTATTTTTCTTTTGTCCAGGGCTAAGTTGGATGACAATGCTAAACTCTTGGATTTCACTGAGAAACTAGAGGCAGCTTGCGTTGGAGCTGTGGAGTCTGGCAAGATGACCAAGGATCTTGCATTGCTTATCCATGGATCTAAGTAAGCACCATCATTAAAAAAGTGCTTTCTGAATGTTATCAATGTTTATACTCTGCTTTATATGATATTTATGTGTATAATATTCTTCTTCTGTGTGATGCAGGGTTAGTAGGGACCAGTACCTCAACACTGAAGAGTTCATTGATGCTGTGGCCGTGGAGCTGAAAGCCAGACTTTCTGTCGAGGCATAATTGTACGTGATATTCACCAACTTGGCTTGACAGTAGAATGATTTTAACGCTGTAGTTTCTTCATTGCCCTTAATGCTTCATCAAGCTGGAGTGTCTTTGCTAAAAAAGGGTAATGAACATAGGCTCGTTGGAATAATTAAGTTTGACATCAAACTCGAGAGCTGCCAAATCTCTAGTTGCTAGAGAACATCAGATTTAGTTTCCTGTTCTCTAGGAGGATGTACTGCAAAAGTTATGTCATAACCAACTGCACCTCAATTTCCACGTAGTTTCCTGTAACTCATTGATGTAATCAACTTCATCTCCCTGACAAGTAAAGTGTTAGCAAGAGTTGCTGCATTTCATGTTTATTCTTCGACTTTTCAATGATTTAGGACGCTTTGGTGTTGTGTACAGGACTTGGCAGGCAAAGTGAGCAGTGCAGTAAAGCTTGATTCGAGCTTCTTATTGGAAAGAAATAAAGGAGAGGAGAAAGAAGGAAGAAAGGGGATGATTAGAGAATTCATGAATTTAATCAACTCAGCTTTATTTTTCCTCTCTTCGGTCTCTTGTTTGATTTAGCTTCATATCATTTCAATTTGACTTTTTTTTGCCAACAACTTACTATAACGTGTTTTTGATCTTATTCTCTGCTTACTTGCGTTTAGGGCTGCTTTTTTCTTTTTTCTTCTTGATCTCTCGGAAGGAAAACAAGAAAAGGACAGTCATGGCCAATATGCTGTAGATGAAAGTACAGAATTACAGTTAAATAAGAATGTTATATAACCCCACTTCATATTTTTATTATTAAATAAATAATTTTGGTGTAGTTTGTTTCTTTACTAGGGTTACAATTCCTTAATTAAATCTCTAATCAAACTAAGAAACTCGAAAATAAAGAAAAAACAATAAGATTTTAAGCAAAACTTGAAAAATAATATATGAATCTCAAATCAAATAAAAAAAAAATCCTAAATCAATTCAGAAATATAGCAAATTTTAAATAATATTTTGAGTTTAATTTGAAGGCTTGTCTAGTCTTTAACGGATATAAAATCTCAGTCCAACAGAAAATAGGGTTTAAGAACACATTCGCATGCGAAGGGCACTCTGTCATAGGAGTAAACCTCTCCCTATGAAGAGAAGACTATCATTTATATTTCATGTGTGGTTTTTTTAAACTGGCAAGTTATTCCTTGTGTCATCTCTCTTGTCCACAGCCGTCCATAGCGTCGTGCTACTCAATGGTGTTTGGCATAATTTATTTTATTTTTAGATATTTTTTTGAAAGTATGTTTTGTTTGAAAAAAAATAAATTAATATTATTTTAATGTTATTTTCTATAAAGTTATTCTATAGCAGCAACAAACAATGAAAAACCATGGAAATCACCAGCAGGAACTACGAGAGCAGCAACATGGAACAAATTGAAGTCCCCGAATAACCATCAGCAGAAACCCCAGTGAAAGCTGGGAAAAAAATCAGACAAACATGGAATTTAATAATGATTTAGCAAGTTAAATTTGCTGAATGAATTAGTTATCTTTTAATTAGGATGCAATATCGTGACATACTCTGTCTTGTTCTTTTGCTCTGGAAAAGCTGATAGAGTTCCATTTGAGATCAACTCGCGCACATGACACAAGCCAACATGTTCCAAGTTACAAAGCTATTGAGTATTTCCAAACATCATCCAAAAAAAGAAAGTATTTCCTACCATTCAAAATTTCTTCAGTTTTTGTATTAGTTCACCCTCATCCAAATCTGCACATCTTTCCCCAGTCGCAGATTTAATAATTTTTTATGTCACTTCTTTTAAGCCAAAACCATCTGAAACACATGCCTCCATTTTCAGTTCAAAATGAGATTTTACATTTTCATTCTCATACACAGATTAGGCAAGAGCAGTCTTCCCCAATCCTCCCATTCCAACTATCGAAAAGACAAGGGGATGAGCATCATCAACCTTAAAAGGTTCTACTAGCATGTTGATGATGCGTTCTTTGTCTTCATCTCTTCCAACAAGACCGGAAAATCTCTCAAAGGATCGGTTTATCTCTATTTCCTCATGACTATAATCATTAGTCTGCTCGCTGAGGTTGAAGTCACACTTAAGAGATAAAATCTCAGATAGTCTTTCTATGATGCTCTTTATCTTATGACCCATTCTTAAACAAAATGCAATCTTATTAGAACTTGAAAACAAACGGCGTACATTTCTGCTGGTACTTCCTGTATTTTTCACCACCTGCCTTCGCAAAGTTTCGCACTGAAATTCGTCCAGCACGTCCTCCGCATCATACAAGACTTCTTTAAGATTATGGCATTGGACAGCACATCGTTGATGGCTTTCAATCTCTTTCCAAGATGTGCAAGGTCAGCTTTGAGTCCCCATGCCGAACAAAGTTCTCCAGCAGCAACAGAGCATAACTTCCCTAAGGGATTTTGCAATGTCAATTGCAAAAGCTTCTTCCATATTGTTTTTGAGAGGAGAGGAGAAGTGGTTGATAGGAAAATGATTGAGATGAGAGTGAAGTTATGTTTTCACAAAGGTAATCCTCTTGATCTGTAGCTACGAGTATCATCAATATCTAATATCCAAGTAAAGGCAACACAAACGCCTGTAATTTTACTTTCTGGCATTCCCTTATTCTCTACTCTGGTGGTAGATAATTTATCTCTTACTTTGGAAACAAACTTCCTATGAATGTATCCTTTACCTGGAACTTCCTAAGCAGTAAGCACAACAGTATAAAGAACGTTTGTACAAAAGCAAGTGATGATGTCTCTGCCAGAATCTGAGATGCTCTTGATCAAAGATTATCATGACCTATCCCATGTTCAAGTATGAAGAGTTGTCAATTATGATAGTGATGACGTATTATTGTTAATTAATTTTAGTTAGGTTAAAAACTTGTTTTAAAAATACCAAGAAGGCTTAAGTTGTATGAAGTAACAGTGCATGAGTCTCCTTTATCATAAAAAGGACTAAAAGTTCAAAAGAACAAATTTATATATCTATATGCATGTATGTATGCATGGATGCATGCATGCATGCATGTATATGTTCACATACTAAACTGTGCTCTATAGTCTATATATCAAATATAAGAGCAACAAGGGAGGCTGCCAATTTTGAATTATATAGTTTTTTAACAGCTTATTAATTTTTCTTGGTCAACGAATTGAGGACTTTTTTAGTTTATAAGGTGGGGAAAGAATGCCTGCATACTAGCGTGGACTGGCTGGATTTAATGTAAAGAAGATTACTGAACTTAATTTATTTGATAAGTAGAACTTCTATTTATAAGGACTCGGTGGTGTTGTTAGTTACAGATTCAAAAAACACGAGGATAGCAGATGCAAGGCATAAGACACCACCAGATTTACCAATTTTATAGAATGAAGTTTCTGTTAGTATCTACACTAACACTTTGTTTGTGATTGTTTTACCAACAGGATCACGGGCAAAAATATTATTTGAAAAAAATACTCGTATGTGATTTTTGGTCTTTTAGTAAATTCATGTTAATAAATTTATAAATAGATTTATAGGCGGACCATACACGTTAAAAAAATTATCCGTTTAATTCAGTCAGTATTTTTCTCAGTATTATTTAGCATATCACCGACAGGAAAACAATATGTAATTTTATCGGTGAGTTAACAGTTGTAGAGATATTTGCAGTAATCTTTTCTAACTTTCTGGAATATGCCAACAAACTGATTTATTCTTAAAACGATGAACAACTAATAGAAAAAACAATCAAGTGCACCAAAAAAGGACAAACCATATTGACCAATCGACGGACCATTATACAAACCAATCGGTCGGTTGGTAGCAATAAGTGAACCACTTGACCAGTTTAGCCCAACTGATTAACCGGTTGGTCGAGATTTTTAGAATCCCGACCTACTAGTCAAAAATCTACAGAACCCAAAAATACAAACATCCTATTATTCAATAAATCTATAATTCAGATATTAATCCAGTTCGTTTTAAGCAATCTAACACCCTGATATATAAAATAAATCTCTTAAATTATGAAATCATCGACGTAAAATACAAACTCTAAATCTTCTTCGGTTCTTCCACATTCAATTCACTAATTTTAAGCAATAAGGAGAGGGAATACCTACTTGTTTTCTGCAGCCCATCTTGAACCAAAATCTTTAATAGTCCAAAACCGAAATCTCTTTGTAGTGGGAGAGGAAAGTCACGGCATGGGGGGAAAGCAAGCAGAAGAAGAGAGAGAGAGAGAGAGAGAGAGAGAGGAAAAAAAATAATCTGACGAGCTGTTCCAACGAAAAAAAATAATGTGCCAACATGGAATCCATACAAAAAAAAAATATATATACTAATAGTTCAGTCCAACAACAGCTCCTGCTGATTCCAAAGAACGTTCTTATTAGCATGATGAAGTGGGTAAATCAAAAAACAAGAGAGCCAATTGTATTAGACAAAAGCCAAGATGGTATTAATGGTTGCTCGCTGGGAGGCCACCATCAATGTATGATCTTCAACACCTTCTTTATATCTCAAGGAATATGACTGTATATGCACAACTATTTAGACCAACATTGTTTTTTGTTTTTGAACCGAAATATTTAACCACTTGGCTGACCAATGACCGTCCTTTCCTTTTCATCACTATATAAACCTACCCACGGTATCACTTTCCTCACACATCTTCATTCTTGACTTCTTCCTGTTTCATCAACAGTGCTGAACATTCTCTTGATCACCAGCCATGGTTCTCTCCAAGACATCTTCAGAATCTGATGTCTCCGTTCACTCAACCTTCGCCTCGAGATATGTCCGAGCTTCACTTCCGAGGTACCTGATCATGTATTTTGTTTATTTAGTGTTCCATTGCCTTCAAATCAGCTATATAAATACATGACTAAATGGAGTTTCTTTATTTTTCTTTACTTTTGGATAGGTTCAAGATGCCAGAAAACTCGATCCCAAAGGAGGCAGCCTTTCAGATCATAAACGACGAGCTCATGTTGGATGGTAACCCTAGGCTTAACCTAGCATCATTTGTGACCACATGGATGGAGCCTGAATGTGATAAGCTTATCATGGCTTCTATCAACAAAAACTACGTGGACATGGATGAATACCCTGTCACCACTGAGCTTCAGGCAAGCCATCTCCTCCACACACACACACACACACACCATTTTTTTTCAAAAAACAAAAAAAAAAAGGTTAAATAATTATCCCATGACCAACTTTTGGAAACTAGATAATTTTATATATAGATCATCTTAATCTGGTCAAGTTCGCACTGATCGATTTCAACATGGGGTAGGGGTGATCCATTAAAATAATGGATTGGTTCTGGCTAGGTAGTCCCTTCTTAATTATAATTAATTAATAACATTAACTATTGCTATAACTTTTCGTGGGGAGTGGGGATCTTAATTTCAAAGTATATCCAACAGTGTTTATAAGCGCACAGCAATGGTGAAGAAATTTAGTTTTGACGAGTAAGCTAATCATGATAGGTTCGATTCTTGAGATGAGTGTAGAGAATTTAATATAGATTGGACGGTTAATTTCTTTAGTATAAATCTAATGTTTGAGCTGAACTTCAAGGTGATAACATTTAGGAACTGGATCTCAATACTGTTCGTTGGTGCCTCCATCGTTTTAATTAGCATATTATTTATTCCTAAATCTTGATTATAACTGAGATTATGCCTCAAGTGTTTATTGCTAGGAAAATACTAATAATATCCATGTCCACTTCTCGATCGGCAGGCTTCGATCAGCCACATCACAGAACTGTATAATAATTAAAGAAAGTTTCAAATTTGCTAAGGAGTCAAATTGAAACAATTATATTCACATAAAAAGTCAAGAAGGTGCGGCTGTTTTACCAATACGCGGCGCGGCCATTGAAAATAGAAGAAGAATAACTACAATAAATTAATTTAAATGCTTTTTAAATCCATCTATCTAACTTTCAAAAGTGCATGTCAGTCTCGATTTTCTTTTTCAAAATTCTAGATCATATGTGATGTGATATCTGTTGTGAAAAACATAGGAGAGGAGACAAGATGAGGTGAGTCAAGTATAATAAAACAATACTTTTCAACACACAGAGAATATAAAATAATGTTTTTCAAATTACATAAATTACTTTTCAAACTCTTTTTCAACTCAAAAAATATATTAAATAATATTTTTTTAAATGCTTTTCAAAAAATGATTTATAAATTTTGGTTGTTTATATGTATTCCCTAACTTAAGGATTATATGTATAAACTAGGTTAATGTCAACCCTTTTAGTCCCTCTTGCAAAAGAAAATGTGATCGGAAAAGTCATGGTGAATACTTGAATTCTTTGAAGGAATGGTTATTTCACTTTGGATTCAATTATATATAAAAAAATTATATTAAATTCAAGTGAAATAATGATTATTTTTTGAAATCAATCCCTTAACGTGTCCATCTGGTGGTATAATTAAAGAACAAAAACTATTTGTTTATGTTGTGAATTATGAGGCCGGTGCCCGCATACTTGTTTCAATCAATTATTGGCCCACCAAACAGAAATTGGAAGGAAGCTACCTTATAAAGTACGAAAATCAATCGATTTGGATTCGGAATAGTTAGTGGTTTCAAATTGAATTACTTTAGTCTTCATTCTTGCCGAAATTGAAGCCATTGATTTGTAGTTGTAGGTCCCAGATTATTTATTGAACTATATATTAGCTGTGTAGATGGTGATAGGATGAGCCAACCAAAGCACACGGCATGAATATTCAACTGCCGGCCATAGAAAGTTAGAAATTAATTATAGCTATTCACTCTCTGAAAATCTATGAATTGAACATGTTATTTTGTACAAAATTCTGTTAATTTGCTTGATTTTTTTTCAAAACCAATTGCCAAATGCAAAGATTTTCTTAGCTTTTTGACACTTTTTTCCTTATACAAGTACTTTCAGGACTTTTTCCATGTTTTATCATATCGAATCCACTAGACCAATTGCCCCATATCAGAAGTGCTTTTTCATCTCATCTCTCAAAATGGAATTAGAAAAAGACAAGCACACTTTTGGTCCATGGAGCCAGTGATGATGATAGATGAATGAATGGAGTCAGTGTACTGTCTGGACCAGTCACGGCTCTTTAATTCTTGGCAACAACAAAAAAAAATTACGTTGTTCATGATTTTTGTTGAACATATGCTCCTTTCCCCTAAGAAAATCTGATTTTTCCTCGAGGCTTAATGATTTTACAAAAAAAAAATGAGAAAGAAAATCTCTTCAAGAACAAGTTTTAAGATGTAATGACTTTACAAAAAAAATGGTATTGGATAGGTTCAATGTAATTTTAATCAACAAAAGTAATGGATTCATGAGCTACACTTAAATTAGTCTTTGCAAGAAAAAATCTAAAAAACAAATGGTAGCAATTACTATCTAGAGTGAATTATTGATTGATACATTTGTTTGTCTGTCTTCTAAATTGGATCGCTGATTTATTTCAAATGGTGATGTAGAAAATATGAAATTTTCAAGAACATTTTGACCAAAGGAGCTTAACAGTTTGATGATTGTTTATGCATGCAGAACCGATGTGTTAACATAATAGCCCATCTCTTCAATGCACCACTTGGAGACTCAGAGACAGCAATTGGAGTCGGAACCGTAGGATCCTCCGAGGCTATAATGTTGGCTGGTTTAGCATTCAAGAGAAAGTGGCAGAACAAGAGGAAAGCTGAGGGAAAGCCCTATGATAAGCCTAACATTGTCACTGGAGCCAATGTTCAGGTATTCTAATATGATTAATATATACACCACTAGAGAGCTTGGAAGTTATAAATTAGAATCATAATGCGCTAACAATCATACCAAATAATCTGATGTTCATTCGTGTTTGAAGGTGTGTTGGGAGAAATTTGCAAGGTATTTTGAAGTGGAGTTGAAGGAGGTGAAGCTTAGAGATGGTTACTATGTGATGGATCCAGAAAAGGCTGTGAAAATGGTGGATGAGAACACAATCTGTGTTGCAGCTATCCTTGGCTCCACCCTTAATGGAGAATTTGAAGATGTTAAGCTCTTGAATGATCTCTTGGTGGAGAAGAACAAAGAAACAGGGTAATCTCTCTTTTTCTTTTTTGTAACTTCATGATATCATGGGAATGAAAGAATTTATCAATCTGAGTATTCCAATTTACATTTTGTTTAATGCTGATTTTCTTCTTCTGTAGATGGGATACTCCGATCCATGTCGATGCGGCCAGCGGTGGCTTCATTGCTCCTTTTATATACCCAGAACTTGAGTGGGATTTCAGGTTGCCGTTGGTGAAGAGTATCAATGTTAGCGGGCACAAATATGGACTAGTCTATGCTGGAATTGGCTGGGTCGTTTGGAGGAACAAGGAGGACTTGCCTGAAGAACTTATTTTTCATATTAATTATCTTGGAGCTGATCAACCCACCTTCACCCTCAACTTCTCCAAAGGTATAAATCATGACAAACATCCATAATTCTTAATCTTTTCTTCAGTATTTCATGATTGGAAACTAAACTCAATGTGCCTTAATCTTTATCTTTCGTAGGATCTAGTCAAGTTATTGCTCAATATTACCAACTCATTCGCTTGGGCTATGAGGTGAGTCTAACCATGTGCGGATAAGCTTGTAGCTTAACTCGCATCCATTTTCCTTTTTCATCGAGAGATCTCGAGTTCGAACCCTTCTTTATATAAATATATAAACAAATTTTGTTTACCTGCAGGGATACAAAAATGTTATGGAAAATTGCAGAGACAACATGATGGTGCTTAAACAAGGACTGGAGAACACAGGCAAGTTCAACATTGTCTCAAAAGACAATGGGGTGCCATTAGTGGCCTTCTCATTGAAGGACAATAGCAGCCATAAGGAATTTGAGGTATCCGAAATGTTAAGGCGATTTGGTTGGATTGTGCCTGCCTACACCATGCCCCCTGACGCTCAACATGTTACTGTCTTGCGTGTGGTGATCCGAGAAGATTTCTCTAGGACACTCGCCGAACGTCTTGTTCTTGACATTGAAAAGGTCTTACATGAGCTTGAGACATTGCCATGCAGGATCAGTACCAAGATTGCTTTGGCTAATGAAGAGAAGGAAGCTGCGGCCAATAAAGAGAAGAGGGATCTGGAGAAAACAAGAGAGATTACTACAGCTTGGAGGAAGTTCGTCATGCAAAGGAAGATGAATGGTGTGTGTTAGAGAACGGAAAGATCATGGTGGATTGAGCTGGAATATTTCACTTTCGCAATTTTATTATCTATAATGTTGAGCGTCTTGTCAATCGGATTGTTTTTTTTTTTTTGGTACCATCTTGAGTTTATTTATAGTGCAACTACTTGATTATGTGTATCTTGGAAATCGAAGAATGGATTTATGCTTCGAATACTAATCAAACAAGGATCATGAGGAATTTATATATTTCCTACTTCTCCATAGATTCTTTTATAAGTTTCCATTAATCTTGTCATCAATTGTATAACAAACGTTGACAAAGGGATACAATCGAGAAATTAAAACATATGAGACCTAATAATCAATAAAACATTTTGTTTTGGTACTCAATTGAGAATACGTATATTCATTACGACTAAAATGAGTTCTTCCGATAAAACAATGTTATGATATGCCTTTCCACTAAAACTACAATGTTCACTTGAGTTGCCTCTCCCCTCTGTTCCTTCCTTTCAATGCATCTAAGCCTTGTTAGGTTTGGTTTGGGAGTGGAGGAGTAGTTTGGAATTGTATTCTAAATAATTAATTTTTTAATATTTTCATGCTGATCGGTGAGGGAGGAAGAAGAATTTCAAGGGGGCTGGGAAGCTCCTCTTCCTTTCTGGCAGGATGAAAGGGTTCTCTTCTCCTTTCTCTTTTTTTTTCTTCTTTCTTTTCTTTTCTTTTCTGTTTCTTCCCTTTTCTTTTAGTTTTTCCTCCGTCATGAACTTGCAAGAATCTTTAAAAGGACCTGTCATGAACTTGCTAGTCATCTCCAAAATTTCATTACGAAGACTAGCAGAAATCAAGAAAACCTGAGATATCTTCATAAATTTTATCCTTGAACTATCTGCTCAACTTCTAATCAGATTCATCAAGAACTAGTACTCTAATGGCTATTGTACTTAATGACCTCCTCTTGATCATGT
>Ga0325405_1007283_pt1 | contig 11151 bp, 6 predicted proteins | sample PopdelMetagenome_21_FD_205663 | JGI IMG/M metagenome (GOLD analysis project Ga0325405, IMG submission 205663) | Populus deltoides microbial communities from Bellville, Georgia, United States - Xylem-Control-R2 | ecosystem: Host-associated > Plants > Phyllosphere > Stem > Wood/Secondary xylem...
CTACAATTTTTTCAATGATTATATGATTCAAATGTCTTGATTCCTTCTTCCCTTGTTACTCATCTCCTCTTGGCAAGACCCGTGAGGATTCTCCTCCCATCAAAACACCCTGGTCCTCAAGAGTAAAGTGAGGAAATCTTAAGGCAAACTCATCAATGAATTCCCAAGTGACCTCTGATGGTGGTAAACCCCTCTAAAGAACTAAGACTTAGCTGACAACCTGATTTCTTTGCATCACCACTCTCCTATCTAGTATCACTTGAGGCTGGGGAGTAGGATCACTTAGAATGACAAGTAGTTTCTTCATGTACTCTTTTTATTTCCATCATGCCTTTCTAATTAAGACATCTGAAAGACTAGGTGAATTATAGTTGATACTAGCAACCCTAATTTGTATGCTACTACACCAATATGTTCACTTACTTGATAAGGTCCATAAAACTTAATTGATAGTTTGTTTATGACCCTATTAGCAATTGATGCTTGTCTATATGGTTGCAATTTGAGATAAACACGATATCCCATAATAAACACCTTTTCACTCTTTTTTATTTTATTTTTTAGTTGTATCATCTTGTGTTGAGCTGACTTGAGATTATTCTTGATGACTTTGAACATATCTTTTCTCTTCATTAAGAATTCATCTACTCCTTCATTGTTAAAGTCTTTAGGGAAATTGGATATGGATTGGAAGTGTGTATCCGTACTTCATTCCATAGGGAGTAGACTTGGTAGAGGTGTGGTAATTGGTGTTATACCATTATTAAACCAAAGGTAATCATCTTAACCATTGATTTGGAGGTCCAACAGTCATGCACCTTAAATAGTTCTTTAAGCATTTAACTGCTTATGTTTGCCCATTTGTTTATGGATGGTAGGCTATGGAGTAGTGCAGTTCTACCTCTTGGTATGTAAATAGATTCTTTCAAAATTGACTTAGAAACATTGAACCTCTGTCAGTTACTATACTGGCTTGTAGTTTATAAATTTGTGAATATGATCCATAAAAACAGTAGCCATTGTAATAGCTAAATATGGGTGAGTCAAGGCTATAAAGCTTGCATATTTATTGAACTTGTCCATCACCATAAAACTAACCTCCTTATCATTGGATTTAAGGAGTCCTTCCATAAAATCCATGCTAATGTCAATGAATGGTGTTGAAGGAATAGGAAGAGGTTGTAGCAGGCCAAAACTAAGTACATTTTTAGCCTTATTCTTTTGACAAATAGGGCACTTTATTATATATTATCTCACATGCTTCTGTTGTTTTTTCCAATATAATAAACTCATTATCCTCTTTGTAGTCATAGTGGCACCAAAATGACCATTGATAGTTGATTCATAATACAGTGCAATTAACCTATTTTATAACTCATTATCATTTCCAACAATGATTTTTCCTTTCCTGTTAAAGTGGTTGTCCACCCACTTGTAATGGGGGTGAGAGGAAGGGTTCTTTATAATGCCTTGAATATCATTATATTTTTCCTATGACTTTCTAATCTCTTTAATGACATTGGTGGATATTATAGACACTACCATAACAAATACTTCCCAACTAGAATTTCTAGAAAGTGCATCAGTTACAACATTTCCTTTCCCTTTCTGTACTCAATTTCAAAATTAAACCCCAATAACTTGGCTAACCATAGGTGTTAAAAAAGAAGTACCTTTTATTCCAAGATGTACTTAAGGCTAACATGATTTGTTCTAATTTTAAAGTGTCTACCCTACAGGTAGTGTTTCTGTTTGGCCATTATATGTAGTATAGCCATCATCTCCCTCTCATAAGTAGATAGAGCATGTTGTTTCGATCCTAGGGACTTGCTGATATAGGTAATAAAATGGTCTTATTGCATTAATACTGCTCCAATGACAATTCCTGAAGCATCAGTCTCTATTATAAAATGCTTATTAAGATCAAGTAATATCAACACAAGAGGTTTAGTCATGACTTCTTTTAGATATTCAAAAGCTTTTTTTCTCCTTTAATCCACTCAAAAGCTTCTTTTCTTAATAACTGGGTCAAGGGTTTGCAGATAGACCCATGCCTTTTTGAAAAACCTTCTGTAGTAATTAGTGAGATCGAGAAACCCTCGCAGCTATTTAATATTTTTTGGTAGAGGCCAGTTCCTTACAACTTGAGTTTTTTATGGATTAGTTAACACCTAATCCTTAGAGATTAAATGTCCCAAGTAATCTATTTGCTTTCCTTTGCCATCAATTCATAAAGTTTAACTAGCTCAAACACCATCTTCAAATGCTTTAGGTGTTATTTTATGGACTAACTATAGATCAAAATATCATTGAAGAACACCATCACAAACTTTATAAGGTGTTTTCTAAACACATCATTCATTAGGTTTTGAAAATAGCAGGAGCATTAAATAACCTAAAAAACATGACTAGGAACTCATTGTGGCAATTATAAGTTTTCAATGCAGTTTTAAACACATCTTAAGGAGCCATTCTAATTTGATGGTATCCAGATCTTAAGTTCATTTTAGGAAAAACAGTTACACCTATCAATTCCTTTAGTAATTCATCCATCAATGGTATAGGAAATTTATCTATAATAGTGAGTTTGTTGAGAGCTCTGTAATCCATACAAAGCCTTCATAAAATGTCCTTCTTCTTTACCAATATTATTGGAGAGGCAAAAGGATTGTTGTTTTGTTTAATGATTCCTACTTCCATCATCTTAGAAATCATTCTATAAGGCCTCGAATTTACAGGTTGCGCTCCCTCTTTCAATGGTATGATATGAGCATGAGCTATAAGTAGAGGTAGCCTATTGGTTCATTGAACACCTCCTAATAACTCTTTAGTAGGTTTTCTAAAGCAATATCTCTTTCTAAAGTGCTTGGATAACAGACATGAATTGCATAGTATCTTCATTATCTATAACAATCTTTAAATTGTATAAATTAATTCCTAATAGCTAAGAAGAACTCTTCAATAGTCCATTAAGTTGTTCAAACCTAAAATTTTATAGCTAGCAGGTTCAGAACCTTTTGGTAACACCTTTTGACCTTTTTAATGACATCCATAGCTTCTTATAGTTAGATTCAATATCACCCAATAGAGTTAACCACTGGATCCTTAACACCATATCATAGTTATTTAACTCCACAATGAATACATCAGCTATAAATTTTAGCCCTTGTATCTTCTAATTGAAATTCCTGCATATAGTTGTACATCTTATTGTTCCATTATTTGCATTTTCTATTGTTTAGGGCTTGATATTAGTGAAATGTAGATTCACCATGTTTCTCCTTCAATAAAAGTGTCGGCGTGAAGAAATGTAGAATTTATGGATTTGTATTAAAAAAAAAGCGAAGGAATTTACGGGATTATGTATATAAAAATATAAAAAATATTTTTACAGTAAATGAAAGAGTATAAGAATATATATGAAAAAAAATTTAAAAATGAACAAAAAGGGTTTGGGTTTTTCCTGTAGCTGAGCTACACCCTTGGGGCAACCTAGCTCTCCTGGGCTTGACCCAAGCAAGTAGAGAGGCTGCTCACCTGGCCTAAGCCCAGGCAAATAGTGCTCATTGACTTAGGCAAGCTGGATCAGGCCTTTTATTCTTTTTTATTTTTGTTTTTGTTTTTGTTTGGAACATTAGAAGGCTTGTCATGTGTCGTATCATATATTAGAGCAAAACCTAACACGCTTGAGAAGTTTGAGGGCAACTATGAACCTCAACTATTATGTTCCTCTTTACTTATTAAGCAGTCATGGAATCTTGATCACTTTGATAACAAGGTGTTGCATAAGAGTGTCATCTCTATTTCAATGTCGTTATGTGCGTGAGTTGCTTGGTTTAATTGGGAACTTGAAACATTTGTGAAAATTGGATTGCTTTTAAGTATCAGTAATAGATTTATTTAAAATTATTCGTGATTTGTACAATTTGTAAATTTAATCTTGTGTGGTTGTAGATACCTTATTGAGTAGCCAAATTCAATTAGTAGCTTAAAACAATTACAATAATTAGATATTTTTGGCACATCAATCAAATTGTTACCTAGATTTGTGAGTAACTTATGCAATTTGCAAACTTTAATCGTGTTTCGATGTAAAGACCTCATTAAGTTACTAGCCAAAATAGGAAACTTGGTTAGCTTGCATCATCTAACATCATACAAATAAATTTGTAAGAGATGCCTCCAGCAATGTGTAAATTGATAAATCTTCAAATGCTAACTAAATTTATAGATAATAGGTATAGGCTAAAAGAGTTGAGGAGCTTCAACATCTTCGAGAAATAATGAAAATATGTAATCATTAAAATGTTTGGATATTAAAGATGTTTTAAAAGTCAATTTGAACATAAAACATACCTGGAACATGCAGTTGAGATGGGATGCCCATGGTGACAATTAGGTATGTGAAAGACATGTACTTGAGTAGTTAGAGCCTAATAAAAACATGGAATATCTTTCCAGCACAACATTTCTAAATCGAGTAGGGGACTTTATTTTCTCCAATTTAGTATCCTTGAAGCTTAATAGATGCAAATACTGCTCAAAATTAAAACCATTTGGGTAGTTAGCATCTTTAAAGCTTCTTATCATTGAAGCATTTGACATGGTGAAGGTTATTGGGAGTTGATGTTTAAAAAAATTCTATAATTGCAATAATAGATTTCTTTTGAAGGTAGAGCTTTTCATGTCCTCCAAGAGCTTTACTTAAAAAAATCTTTCAATCTAATCAAAGGTCCAGCCTGGTCTGCTTCATTCATTAACAACTCTAGAGATAGAAGGATGTCATCAGTTTGTGGTTGCACTTTCAAGAGCTCCACCTATGCTTTAGAAGTTAGATTTGATGTATTCCACTCCATATATTTTGTATTAGATGGAATATGGCAAATTAATAAATGTACCTTTTACTAGTTTAGAAGAAATTAAAATCATAAACTACGATTCACTCAATTATTTTCTAGCTAAAGAGCTTGTTAAAAGTAAACTGATTTCTAGAAATTAGTTGACCCGATCGACTAATTGGGAAGTGGTCAATTGATTGAGACAAAGCAACCGGGTGGAGTAAGTTGAAGTGGTCGACCAGTTGAAAATCAGTCGACTGGTTAAGAATGCAGAATGTTTTTCCTATTCAGATTAGGATTTTCTTGTATTAGTTTAATTCCTTGATTATCTAACACTCTATGCCTATAAAAGGCTTGTAATTCAGCATTATTAAGTAATACAAAAGAGAGAGAGAATAGCTAAGAGAACTTAGAGAGAAACACTTAATAAATGTATATCTTTCTCGCAATCTTTTTCTTGTTCTTGAGTTTTTGACTTTGCATTACTATTGTTGATCTTATACCATACATATTTTTATTCCAACAAGTGGTATCAGAGCTTATGTTTGATTGTTTATCATGATCAATTCAAACATTCCACTTCAATGTCCTCGTTTGACAAAGGATAACTATGAAACTTGATGTATTAGAGTAAAAGCTTAGCTAGGTTCCCAAGATTTATGAAAGAGGGTTGAGAAAAACTTTGAAAAGCCTATAAAAGAAGCAACTTTGACTTCAGCTTAAAGGATGTTGTTGCAAACGCACAAAGAAAGGATCAACAAGCACACAATCATCCACCAATGTTTGGATGATATCACTTTTAAAATAATAGAAAATATAATCACCTCCAAACAAACATGGAAAGTTTTGCAATAATCAAACCAATGAGCTGAGAATGTGAGAAAGGTACATCTACAAATGTTATGTGATGACTTTGAAAAGTTACATATGTTTGAATCGGAGAGTATTTCAGAATACTTTGCAAGATTATTAGCCATGTACAATCAAATGAAGAGATATAGGAAGAAGATAGAAGAGACACGTGTGATTGAGAAGATCCTACACTTGCTGTAAAAGAAGTTTTATTATGTGATAATTGTAATAGAGGACTTGTAAAATATGAAAGTTCTTTCAATACAAGGTCTTATGGAAAAATTACAAGCCTATATGAAAAGTGTCAATGAAATTCAAGAAGATGTGGGTGCACAAGCACCCTTTTCAAAGTAAGATGGTTCTGGATATTTCCAAGGGAGTAGAGGACGTGGACAAAGCAAAGGAAGAGAAGGAAAAGGCAGACTTGGAAGAAAAGGTCATAGCGGTCTTAATAGGTCAACCGGTCAATCGTATGAAGCAAATTGATCGACCGATTACATTAACAATGGCAATCCAAAATCAAGGTTTGACAAAACAAAGGTTAAAAGCTATAATTGTCAAAAGGTAGGTCATTATGCTAGGAATTGTTAGAATTCAACCAGAAAGGTTGAGGAGAATGTCAATCTTGTTGTAGAAAAAAAGAAAAAAGCCACTTTATTACTAGTTTATGATGAACGAATACAAGCCAAAGAGAACATGTGGTGTTTAAACAATGGTGCCAACAATCACATGTGTGTAGATAAAGACAAGTTTATGGAGCTTGATGAATCAATTAAAGGTAATGTCACATTTGCATATTATTGAAAGGTCTCCATCAAAGTAAATTGTATGATTCTTATAAAATTAAAAAATAAAAGTCATTAATTTATTGGTGATGTCTATTATATCCCTATTATAAAAAGTAATATACTGAGTTCGAGACAATTATTAGAGAAAGGTTTGAAATTAAAATGAAAGATTGTACCTTAACATTACTTTACACTTATGGAGCTATAATTGCAAAGGTACTCATGACAAAAAACATGATATTATTGTTAAATATAGAGACAAATGTGTTTAAATGCATAAAAACATGTGTGAAAGATGAGACTTAACTTTGACATATGAGACTTGGACATGTAAACTTTGATAGCTTGAAGATGATGGCATGAAAGAAGATGTTGAAGATTCTACTATCCATTATACATCCAAATCAGTTGTGTGAAGGATGTTTAGTGGGCAAACAATTTTGCAAGAGCTTTCCAAAGGAGTTTATATCTAGAGCAAGTCAACATGTGTAAAAGATACATGCAGATATTTGTGGTCCTATCAAACCATGTTTGTTTGGTAAAAAATTGTATTTTTTTACTTTTTATTGATGATTATAGTAGACAAACTCTATTATACTTCTTTAAAGAAAAGTCTAATGTCTTTAGTTGCTTTAAGAAGTTTAAGGTATTAGTTACAAAAAAATAGTTATTCTATAAAATCATTTAGGATAGATAGGGGGTGACTTTTGTTTTAATGATTTTAATGAGTTTTATAAAGATCATGGTATAAAAAGACTCCTATAAGTGCTTATATCCCCACAAAAAAATAACATGGTGGAGAGAAAGAATATAAGCATCCTCAACATAGCAAGAAGCATGCTCAAAAACAAAAAGATGCCTAAAGAATTTTAGGTCGAAGCTGTAAATTGTGCTATTTATTTGTCAAATAGGTGTCCTATTAAAGGTTTGATTGGCATAACTTCACAAGAAATGAAAGAAATCCAAGTGCTACTTACTTGAAAGTTTTTGAAAGCATTGGTTATGTATATGTAGATGATCAAGTAAGGACCAAACTTGATGACAAGAACAAAAGCAGTTGAGAATTGGTTGATCAGATGAGGTGGTAGAATGTTTTTGTTAGAATAGGATTTCCTTGTATTAGTTTAATTCCTTGATTGTCTAGGACTTTATACCTATAAAATGCTTGTAATTCAGCATTATTAAGCAGTACAAAAGAGAGAGAATAACTAAGAGAGTTTAAAGAGAAACACTAATAAAAGTATACCTTCCTCGTAATCTTCTTCTTGTTTTTAAGTTTTTTACTTTGCATTATTGTTTTTTATCTTCCACCATGCCTATCTTTATTCCAACAAAATTATTAAATTAGTGAAGGTCTAAATCTCGAATCTCTTCTTGCACTTGAGATAAATTGTGCTAGTTTATCATCTCTTAGTTCCTTAAATCTTAGAGTGCTCTGGTTTCGTGTCATTGCCTAAAGGAGGATCACCTGCTTAAAATTTGGCACTGCTTTTTTTGTGGCATTGCTCAAATTTGAAGTCATTTTTGAAATGCATGCACTCTCTTAAAATTTTACAACTAATTAATTGTCCAGGAATAGATTCATTTCTAAAATAGGGTTACCCTTTAAATTATAGTCTCTTCATATCAGAAATTACAACAAACTTATTGTACTGCAAACACTCTTATTTCTCTTTTATTTTAGTTTCAGTAAGTGCAAAGATATGAAATTCTTCCTTGAGAAGACATTATTGCTCCTTACTCTTATCACTCTTGGTATCCTAATCTAAAATCTTTGAACTATGAAAGGCTTCAACACCTCGTCTCTCTTCTATAATTAAAGATCTCGCACTACCCCAAGCTCCAAAGCATGCCAAAAGTAGGGCTGCCCTCCTTACTTTATTCTCTAACTATATTCGTGTAGAAAAGCAAGACTTGTTTTCGAGAAGTCTGAATATTTGATTTATGTCTTCTGATAAGTTGTGTGTATAAACTCTAACTAATATCTTATTTAGTTGCCTGTATAACATGTGAATTCAAGATTTAAAAATTATCAGTTATTTTTCTAAAGATGTTAAGTCTATTATAGAGTCTGTTGAAGATGTTTTGAATTTCTAAAGTTGAGGATTGTTCTACTAATGAGGAATTTTTTATTGATAAGACTATAAAGCTAAGGACTCTTATGTTGATGAGTTTTGTTCTTATACACACCCCTTCAATTGAAAGGGTAAGGAAAGAACCTTGAGATTGTCATGTAGAAAGTTAGATTGAATAGAAGACAATGACTTTGTGAGTGCATCTGCATACTAGTCCTTGGTAGAGACAAATTCAGCAAGAAGTTGATCTTGTATAACTTGATTATAAACAGAGTAAAAGTCTATTTCAATGTGTTTTGTTCAAGCATGAAACAATGAAATATTGGACAAATAAGTTGCTCATATATTATCACACCAGAGTGGGAGATTGAGTAATCAGAATGTGAAGGTCATTTAGCATGACCTATTAAATTTCTACAACAGCAATTGCAAAGGCCTTGTATTCTATTTCTATATTACTATAAGGAATAGTCTATTGTTGCTTGCAGCTCCATTAAATCAAATTGTCACCTAAATAAACATAGCAAGCACTAATGGATCGTCTATCATCATGATATGGCAATCCCCACGACTTCCATCACCGTTTTCCCATGTCATCCCCCACGAGACTCCATTGGAGGCGTGAAGAAAGCCACCACCAATAGCCCTGTAGTGGCAGGACTCCTAGAATCCGAGACCCAATAAGATACTAACACTCAGCAAGATTTATCCTCCTTTCAGGAAGAAAGAGGTGTGCTAGAAGACTACCACTTAAGCCCCTATAAAAAGCTAACTAAGTAGTCATTGCGGGGGGAGAAAAGGAAAGAAAAAGAACACAGACAGGAGGAAGAAGCAGGAGAAAACAAAGGGGAGAAAAAGAAAAAGAAAAGGGAGAAAAACAGAGAAACAACACAAGAGAGAGAGAGAGAGAAGACTGAAAAAAAAAACCAAAACAAAAAAGGAGGGAACAGAGAAGAAGAATGAAAGGAAGAGTAAAAACAAGAAGGCATTGTCTAGAGGTGCATCATTGTCTTCACATTTTAGTCTTTAGAAGAAGACATTGGCAAAACACACCCTTATGCATTTTCCATATATTTTATCCCTCTTTTATTTTGATATCTGGTCGAACAAGCCCCTTTTCGATATCTGAAAATTCCTGAAATATTTGGGAATCTTCGTGGATTTATTTGTAAGCCCCTCGCGCTTTATTTTTTTTCTTTTGCATTTTGTTTTTTCTACTATATGCTCAATTTATAGACCATTACTGTTAAATGAAAATATGTTATGCAATGCTTTTTTTATTCTTGTCTAAAAAAAGTAAATAATAAAAAGGGTAACAAAAAGAAAAAAGCATAGAAAAATTGTTTCTTCATTAAAATTCAAAATTTCACGAACTTATTCATTGGCGCCAAAGTCAGGAATATCGTATTTTTTGGGTTTATGCAATATTTACCAACATTAGAGTTTGAAATATTCGTAGGAAGTGTTTACTGGCGCCAGAGTCAAGAACATGATAGAAAGAACAAAAAAAAAGGACAAAACTCTTGGTAATTTTAAACAAAACCAACAATGTAGTCTGCCTCAAGTAGAACACTTAAGGGGTGATAACATCTTCCATTTCATGTAACCAGTTCCAGACCATAAAATCTCTGTTGATCAGTTAGGGTTCCTAGTGATCATAATACTAGGTGGTGACTCTTTAAACAAGACCGTTTCTATAAAAAAACAAGATGTCAAATATCTGTTCTTTTTTATGGAAAAAAAATTAATCGGTTACCGTGATATCCGGGTGTAACAAGTGTGAATTTGAATTACTTTAGCATGGGAGAGTGATGAAAATTTCTTTATGATGCAAGTCATACCTCATGAGACGTTTTCTAAGACATGGATTGAGTGAGGACATCTTCAGTGAGGGAAGAATTGATGGTGTTTAAAACTAATGAATTCTGACAAAGCTATTGATCATATTGAGAATTAAGAACTTTAATGATAGTGTTTGTGTTGGGATGAATGGGATCCATTTCTTATAATAGGGGTAGGGTAGTACAATCAAGGTAGCAAAACATGACTTGACCTCTGTAGTAGGTTAGGGCTTGAGCTTTTCATACAAGATAGTTAGAGAAATTAAGTTTGACATTGATGGTCAGAAGAAGATTGGAGAGTGTTGGAGCAGTGGTAGTGTTAATAGTAGTACTAAAAGCAGAGAAAGATGATGAGTCCTTCTAGGATCAAAAGAAAAAAAAACAATGATGGTCTTATAAAAACTTTGATACCATGTAGAAAAGTAAGACTTGCTTCTGAGAAGTTTGAATAATTGATTTATGTCTTCTAATAAGTTATGTGTATACAAGAGTTTTAAATAGAACAAAAAACTATAATCCGTATCCTATTTAGTTTCCTATACATCATGTGAATTCAAGATTTAAAAATTGTCAACTATTTTCCTAAAGATATGAAGTATATTCTGGAGTTTGTTGAAGGTGTTTTGAATTCTTAAAGTTAAGGATTGTTCTGCTGATAAGGACTCTTCTTCTTATGAGACTGTAAAGTCGAGGACTCTTTTATTGATGAGTTTTCTTTTTTTACAATCCAGTTATCCATTGCTAGAACAGAGGGGCT
>Ga0325405_1007284_pt1 | contig 11149 bp, 4 predicted proteins | sample PopdelMetagenome_21_FD_205663 | JGI IMG/M metagenome (GOLD analysis project Ga0325405, IMG submission 205663) | Populus deltoides microbial communities from Bellville, Georgia, United States - Xylem-Control-R2 | ecosystem: Host-associated > Plants > Phyllosphere > Stem > Wood/Secondary xylem...
GTTTGTGAGATCATCAATTTACATTGATTTGTTCTTCCATTTAGGTTTCGTAATTACCTTTTACCTTCATCCTATTATATGTAATGTACGTATAAACTATATAGTGCGAGAACAACACCTTAATTTCCTCCCCCGTCAACTTGTTTAAATTTTGAGGGTTTCTTAAGGAGATTTTCCATCTATATATAATTCAGTAGTAAAATAATTATATATAAAATATTAGTGTAAATATCAATAAAAATTCTCATTAGTAAAACTGTTAAATTTAGTGGTGAAATGAACTACCTAATTATATTTAAATTATCAATAAAAAAATTAACTTAATATCAAAATTTAATTAACAATTAGATGAAACTTCAATATATAATTTATATTATTCTTTAATATACCTTCTCATGTGAAATTTTTTTTAGTTTAAAATTTGTATGAATTTATATAATTTTATGCTACTAATTAATTTTAATTAGAGAAAAGAATGATGACATATTAAAGCTATATATATATATATATATATAACCATCCCTTTTTTATTTGTTGGGATTATTATTGTTGGGTGGTTTTGGGCTAATTTCCCCTTAAAAACTAACTCATGAGAGGTGAGGTTTTCGCTCACATTTATAAATTCTCCGCTATAACCCAACAATCTCCCCCTCACACATTGGACAATGGTGACAAACTTGGACTCTGACAAAAATGGAGGTAATAGACCCGAAAGCACCCAGCAATTATACATAATATCTTGAAGTGCTGGCCACACTGTGAAATTTTAGGTAAATAACGGAGTAGCACGGCATAAAAACAGACTATGGAAGCAAGGAAGCTAGGTAGAATGTCATTATCTTTATCTCTTGCTATAATATAAAGAATCAATTAACACAATTCAGGGCATTATTTTTTAATGATTTTTCGTCCATATATATAGCAACAAATGATGGGTTATCTGTGTGTATATATGTGCGTTTGTGATGTGAGTTTGTACAAGTAAAGTCATCATCTATCATCTCACTTGCTTAGCAACAAAGTTTTAATAACCCTCAAACTAATCCGCAATGTTGGAAGAATTATCTCCTATCAGTTTGTTCTCAACATTTGGATGGTCCTTGGAGGAAGCCATAAGCCATGAACAGCACTACAGCTTTAGAGATGGTGAAACTCCAGAGTCATTTGCTCACTTCCCTCCATCTCAGCCAGATGTAAGACAGCTTGATCGCTCCACATCATTCACGGCCCACAGTGGAAGCGGTGACCCTAGCATGGCTAAGAAGCTTAACCACAACGCTAGCGAACGTGACCGTCGCAAGAAGATCAACAGTTTGTATTCTTCACTCCGTTCACTACTTCCTGCATCCGATCAAAGGGTATATATAGTTCTCGGTTAACCCTATATATTCTTGCTCTTTAATTCTCTATGCTAGCTTTTACTCCGTGATCGCGCCATTGAGTCTGCACAATATTGTAGCTCAATCGGAATCCATAACCCTCTTATTGTAAGAGGTTTCGGATTCAAACCTTCTTAATTATAATTATCAAAATCTCTCAATTTACAAAATTAAATTATTTTAAATTTAAATTTAAATTTGAAATTTACATATTTCCAGTACTAAAATATACTTAATTTTTTTATTAGATAAAATAAAAATTAGAAAATTTAAACTTTTAATCCATGATTAAAGTTCTAGCACTTTATTAAAAAATATCATTTTAATTCAAGAACTAAAAGAGTGAATTGAGATTCTAAAAATAATTTATATTACTTTTTAAAAGTAAATAGCTCAGCTCATAATAATAAGGAGTGAACTAGGAGGAGAGTATATTCCTAGTTTAAATTCTACTACTTGTATTTTTCAACTCACATGTAAATATATAATCGAATAAAAACCTCAAGTTGACGAGCTCTTCCTTATAGTTTGGCTCTTGAAAGTGATCGTTTACCTATAAATCACGTCTAATAATGTGTTGATCATGATACAAAAAAACAAAAAAAAAAGCTAGCTAGCCAAAATTAGATTTTTTCTTAGTGTATGCGAACATGATTTGAATTTTTTTCCAGAGATATCTTAAATTTGTAACTTCTTGAGAGGCTAATTAGCTAATGAAAACACTTGGTAAAGTTTAGTTCAAAGAGGAGGGTTTTAATAAAACATAGTCACAAGTTTTTCTTTAAGAGGAGGACATCATATTCTAAGGTCTTAATTTTGATTTTTGTGATGATACTCTTCCAGAAGAAATTAAGCATACCGCATACAATTTCACGTGTGCTTGAATACATACCAAAACTTCAACAACAAGTGGAGAGACTGATTCAAAGGAAGGAGGAGCTTCTATCAAAGTTATCTAGGCAAGCTGACGATTTAATTCATCAAGAAAATCAAAGAAAAGGCACCATGTATAGCTCTTTATCATCGGTATCGGCGAGCCGGCTCAATGACAAGGAAGTTGTCATTCATATCTCAACAAACAAGCTCCATAGAAGTTCATTATCAGAAATCTTGGTTAATTTAGAGGAGGTTGGACTTCTTGCAATAAATTCTTCTTCCTTCGAGTCCTTTGGAGGCAAAGTCTTCTATAATTTACACCTTCAGGTATTATAAAACTTGCTTATTTATTATCATATGTGTTCGTTTGTTATTGTCCTTCCCAGATTTTAGGTTTTAATGTTTATTTTGTGGGACTCTACAGGCCATGGAAGGAACTTACACAGTAGAGTGCGAGGCCTTGATTGAGAGGCTTGTGTCCTTGTGCGAGAAGAGGGAGTCATTGTTTCCATTAAATTCAAGTTCTCCATATTCTAACTGTGTATTCTAGTTACATGTACAAGAGTTTAAGATTATTTGTTTAGATACTGTCGCACACACCTTTTAAATATTTTATCTAAAAAATTTCAAAGCCATAATTAACCCTCAGTGCATGATGTATTTTTGACCCAAAAAAAAACTCTTTAGAATACTCACTCAAAGTTTAAATTAAAAAAATAATAATATAGATAATGAACTTTTTAACCACCAGATCAATCGATGAATCCTTAATTTTGATATGATTTGTTTTAGAATGATATTATTGATCTTACGCCATAGTTTGTTAATCTCACTCCATAATAAACTTATCATAACTTAAATATATGAAAATGCCCTTAATTATACTTTCCATAAATGATGATAGCTAGACTATTCATAAATAATGATATTTAATGCTAGCATTACATTTATATCTAGAAATATAGTTAATATAAAGTCTTGTTTTGTAATTAGGAAATTAAAATTTTATCTTTTTTTTTCTAATCATAGCCTATCACCAAATTTAGTTTTATATTTATTTTTAATCCAAGATATTATCTACTAACAAAACAATTATTTTTAAAAATATAATACTGTAATTAAAATTATAAAAGCTTCAATTTAGATAAAAAAAATTGTTATTTAATTAATTTTTAATTTTAACAATTAAAAACCAATACTGTAATAATTTTTTTATCTAAAAATAACATATTTCTTACTTATTAAGGGATAATGAAATCTATAAAGAGGGATTAACATTTTATGTAATGGGAATGAAACATAGCAGGGGGTACTTTATGTTCAAGTCTATCGGCCTTGGTATTTGTACCAGGCCCATCGTGAAGTGGGCTCAAGACTGAGAGACGATTAAAAAAAAAACCAGACTCTTGGGCCGAGAAGAAATAGACTCCATTTTATATGGTACTATCCTACATTGCAACATAATATATATAGGCCCAAAGAGGCTTGAACAAATAATCTAATTTGGGCCTCTATGGGCTTAAAGTGTTACAAAATTTGTCAGACAATACAACAAATAAATAGACGAATAATTTGATGCTGGTGACGAATTAAGCTTGTCCTCCTTTCTCCACGATCGATAACACCAAAAGCTGTTTCACACTGTATTTTTATGTGTTTATTTAAAAATTTAGTATTGTTTTTCTATCTGTGTGGATGCGTTTAATATAAAAATATGTTAAATTGATATTTTTAAGTATTTTTTAATGTTTTTAATATATTAATATAAAAAATAACAGAAATATATATATATAAAATTAATTTAATATATTTTCAAAAAAAATATTATTTTCAAAAGCCAATCTAGGTCACAGTAACAAACATACAGGGTTTCAAAAACAGATTATGCATTGTCGTTGAATTTGAGGAGAAAAGCTACGGGTAAAGGTGATTAAAGTCCAATGATGTGATATTTGATAATATAAGTGATTCGAAAACAATTATATCATCATAGATGTAATACTTGATTCTGGAATTGACTTGGAAAAAAATCTAAAAATTTCTCATCTAAAAATACTCGTCAGCCCTAGCAAAAAAAAATTAAAAAAAAAATCATCATGATCCGTCGCTCACTATTTACCTTATATATATAATTTTTGAGATGTTTAATTCATGTAATTCGCCCTTAAAAAGAAATAAAAGAAATTGGGATGCTATTACACTAGCAAAACCATGCACATCTCAATCTATACTCAAATGCCATGGCTTGGGAAAGCTCCAATTTGCCGAATCAATGGATGATCTTTTATTGTCCAAAAGTAGCTACGATGAGCCTAGGTCACGACTTGGATTGAACTTTGTACAAGGCACTCAAAAGTTATGTCTAAATCTCGCATGACTGCACAGAAGAAGTGAATCTATATTTCTAAAGGTGGTTTCAGCTTCGAAACATTCAAGTAAAACAGTAAAGGTATACTTACATTTTTGTCGAAAATCAATTCAAACTAATAATTTAAATTTTTAGATAAAATTTAAAGATATGATTTATATTATTTTTTAATGTATATTTTTAAGTAAAAATTCTTTACGTTTGAAACTTTTATAGGTTTATACTACGTTGTGCTTAATTTTTATTAAATAAATAAAAATAATGAGATTCAAACTCATAACTGTTTAATCATAAAAATTCTAATACCATGTCAAAAAACCAGTTTAACCTAATAACTTAAGATTTTAGATGAGGTCTCAAAATATAATTTATATTATTCTCTAATATATTTTAACATATTTAATATTTAATTAAGAGTTAAAACCACGATCTTCAAGCTCATTGTTTCAAGCTTGAATTGAACAAAAAGAATTCATTTAATTTTCATCTTTCACTTTCTCTGTTGTTTTTCTTTCTCTTTTATATTCTGTTCCCTCGGTTAATCATGAAAGGCATCCACAGGAGATGCATCTAAATTCAATCATTTATCTTGAATGTGATTTACTTAAAGAAAGAGATTTGTAACTTGCTTTGAAGATTAACTTTGGAAACCTCCAAGTAAGAACAAGATAATTAGGTGAGGCTACCAAAATAAACCTATGAAAACATTAAAGACCCTGTTTAATTCATATCTTTTCACCCCTTTTAAAAAGTCTTAAAACCAGGAGTTCATGTTGGATTTTCTCCTCCATGCAAAAGCATACATATCCCTTCAAATCAGCCTCGTTGATTTGGAAATCAATATCTTAATCTTATTTCAGAATAATATCTTTTAACATCATCTAATAACAATTTAAATTTTTAAATTGTGATGAGTTTTTGATATAATAATTAAAGCTTTAATAATTATACGGTCATGAATTTAAATTTTACTATTCATGTTCTAATTAATAAAATTAAACATAAAATAGTATGAGTTTGTGTAAATTTCAAGTTCAAAAGGTTTTTACTTAAAAGTATATGTCATAGAATAATATAAATTCTATTTTGAAATTTCATTTAATAACTTAAATTTTTAAATTGAGATAATTGTTTGATAAAATATAAATATACAAATAAATAAAAAAGAGTTTTAACTTATCACTGCGTGCATGATCAACGAGTCCGATTGAGTTAGCTAATTAATTAACAAGGTTCATGTGATATTTTCTTCCTTGCTATCGGGACCGAAAACGAATTGAAGGCTAGTCAAAACCCTCCCCTTTCTTAATTTCCTTGATCCACCTTGGTGTAATTTTTTTTTTTAGTTTAATGTAGATATCTGGGCCAGCTTGTGCATACCTCGACTAATTCTATAAGCTCTAAAGCTAATGACTATGTAAGCCTTCAATGACCATGTTCTATTTTGCTTTTAGTAGAGAGAGAGAAGCTGGTAACTGCACAGGTGCAAAAAAAAAAAGGACATAAATAATCAAATTGCAATATGATTTCAAATAAAGCGTCCTAGGCAGGAGATCAAGATTCATCAATGTCTACCATGTTGGGTGAAACATACAGACAAGCACAACACCCACCCACCTGGCTAGCTAGAGGACTGTGGATGGCATGGATCTTATGGCAACCCCCATGTTACCCACCCGAGCCATCACTGTCCAATACGCATATATATAGACGCTAGCTGGTTGGTAATCAACTAAGCAACGAAATTTATTGAAGGAGAAGTTGATGAACATTTCAAAAAAAGAAATTCATCTAAATAATTTACATTATTTTTTAACAACTCCAATGAAATTGATAACTACATTGAGTTGTGGCTCAACTGCTATGCATATCCTTAACATTTTTAAACTATTTTCGGTTGGCCAAACCTTTCCCTTGTTATTACAACTATTTATTTTTAATTTTGTTGTTTTTATAATGATAATGTTTTTGGTATGAAAAACAATAAAAATAGAGGTATGACAAAATAATCAGAAGGATTCTGGTAATGTAAAATAAAATGATTTTTTAAAGTGTTTTTCAATTAAAAATATATTTTTTAACACCAACACATTAAAATTATTAAAAAATATATAAAAACAAATACCAATTTAACAATTTCTCATAGGAAAAATAATTTTAAAAATATTAACCACTGCAATACCAAGCAAGCACTCACTTCAATATCAAATAATTATTGGGGTGAGGTCCAAAGATCGGATTGCTTGAAAGATTGAAAAAAAAAGGAAAGAGGACAGTAATGAATTATACCAAATCATGACCAATAGCCACACATTAGTTAGTTCCCTCTTCAGGACATAAGAGTGGGGTAATTAATGATGCTAATAATTCACTAACATGATCCATAGCCTACCTGTTTCGATCCCATCAAGTCCATAAATAGTAAAACATTCCCAGTTTCTTCGTAAATATTCAATTTCTTGTATTTTTACCAAAAACAAATCTCCATTTGATCATATTCTTGTTGCTTCCAATCCTCTGTATGTATTAATTATAGCTAGGCTTCCGCCACTACCCAATTTACAATCTCCTAGAAAATACTTTTAAAGGTGGAGAAAATTAATGTGAATACTAGCTTGATCATCAACATCTATAGTACCTGATATTCATGGAGAGATAATCACCGGCTACTGGTGATTTTGATATTCAAAATATTTTAGGCTGATAGTAATCATGGGCATGGCCATGGTACGTATATAACTGTTTTCCTCTTGGTGCTGCCACTTGTTTTGTCATCACCTCCACCTTTTCTTCCTTTTGTTCCAGTCTTGATCATGACCGTGCTTGTTTTCTTAGCTTTCTCTCAAGTAAAAGCACCCTATTATATATATAGCACCCACAACTATGTGATAATACAAACCATGTTCTCTTCACAGCAATAAAGGATGGTCAACTAAAGAGTAGAGCCTATAAATAGAAGAGAAAGAATATCAAATTTCTTGTATGAAGACTTTGTATTATATTTCGACTACGGCTCCCTTTGAAGCCATTGCTTTATGAAAATACTTTATTTTCCTTATTTTGAAGATAATTCTTTATTCTTAAGTAAACTGTAACTTAGTTCGAGAAATATTCAACCTTCAGGTGGTAAATCTATGATGGTTAATGTAAAGGAGGATATGTTGTTGTTGTAGTATTTTGGTTTATGAAAATCAGATCAATAGCAGAAATGTTAGTGAAGATTTGTTTTTCATTGACAGTACAGAACTGAACATGAAATCCAATTCAAAATTGGAATGTGCAATATTTTCTAATTATATAAATCTTATATTATATAATTTCCTGTAATAGAATGGAAAAACAAAGTCCCAAATGTGAGAATAACTTTCGGGAAACTATTGGAGATTCACTTGTCGATGATATCTCTGTGTTGAATTGAGAGATAACCAAAAGAGGATCAACATGTTAAGCCTTTTAAGATAATTGGTCGGGTTTATATGAATTAAATACTGATGAAGTGACTATGAATAGCTCTCTCTTGCACATGTTCGTCTTTGATGATCAGTCGCATTGCTCTTTTTCAGCAATCATATTTTTCATAAATTGAACGGATGAGTATATGTTAATTGGGATCTTAATTTCTTGATTGCTTTTGAGTTAGGCATTCATTAGTTTTTTTTTTTTTTCCCTTATATTTTAACAAGCATGGTATTCTCCAGACTATGTCCTTTCCAGCCCCCTATCTAGTCTTAGGCAAAGCTTTCATATCAAGACCGATGCCCTTGTGAAATGTTTTCTGGTCTTTTGTCTTAATATCAATTTCAAGTCCACACGATGAAAGATTTAGATCTTTAAATCCTCGTAAATGTCAAGGTATGTCATCTCCTACGCATAAAAAGCTTTGTCTATAATAACGAGGGATATAGATTAATTGTTCAGTCATGGATTTATTTTTTAGACATTATTAATTCAAGTTATATAAATTTTAGAGTTATTGAAAATTTATATGATTATTAATTTTAAAACTTATAAAATTAGTCAAAATATATACAAACTAGACCGGACACCCACGTTAACAAAAATAAAATTATTTATGTATTCTATTTGATTGATTTTTTAATCAAAATTACTTGGAGCTATATCCGCCTAAATATAATGGCTATGCATGACACACACGTGGCAAATTGCATTACAACATTTTTTTTTTTATGAAGTTAGAATCATTACAACTCCTTTAAGAGGATAGTCTGATGATCAAAGAAATTAGCCCTCTCCAACGATTTTCTAAATTCAAACTTTAAAATCATTATAAAAAAATATTTTTTTTCGATATAGTAAACTGATTGATATAAAAGATACATTGTTAAGATCATTTACAGAGAAGACTTAGTCTTAATTATTGGATAAACTGATCAAAAGGTAATTAAGGAAAAAAAAGTGGCCCGGAATATGAAAAAATAAAACATTTTCTAACTCTTAATTCCTCCATTGCCTCTTTGAAGTCGATAAAATCCAAAATTTGAAGCCTCGTTTCCAAAGTCGGTGACGACAGTGTGGCTTCGCCACAACACCATTGATGGAAAAGCGAAGGCGACATTAACCATATTTTTTCACGCCCCTGCCCATACTTTGATGGGAAAGTCATGATGGTGCAAGGTCAACCCGTGAGTCCCATTAATTGTAGTCTGGATGTTTTCTACAAGAAAGAAATTCTTTTTCAATTTACCTTTTTTTACCATCCTATCTCAATTAAAATATTAACAATGTTATTATATTGACTCCCTTATATTAGGGATGGTAATTATATGTGATTTCTATGAAGATCTCTCTTTATTTATCTTGATGGAGCTAGGTATATACAAAGAAAATCTTCCCTCCAGAGAGGAGGAGAATTAAAGAAATGAGTACAAATAGTAGACTAGAGGTGAAAATAGGTATCCAAACTCTAAATTTGAATTTTTATATATAAATACCTAATTATATTTATAATTATTTGAAACTCGAGCAAAATTATAATTAATCATTTAGTTAATAAGATTTTGATATAAACCATCTTAATCAAAAAAATTAAATAGTTAATAATAAGTTTTAAAATATTATTTATATTATTTTTTAAAATACTAAAATTAATAATTACAAGCGGGGTCACTAGTGGATTCAATGCAATGCGTACACATTCATGCATGCTTTAATTTTGTGGAGATAAAGAGACAAGATTGACACTATTTGGTAGTGGAACAGACGTAGAAATGGTAATGGAAAGGGGAAAAAAAAAAAACCCAACTATTTCTACATGTCAATTTTCTGGTTTTCTAGCCAAGATTGACACTATTGCGTGAAAACACAAGGACGTTGAAATAATCTAATTGGTCAGGAAATAATAACATAAACCAAGAGAATGAAAACAATATATATATATATATATATATATATATGGGCAAGAAAGAGCTCAAGAGAGTCTTGAAACAGAGGGTCCTTGTCCAACCTATAATCCCAGCCACACATTTAATAAACTGGGACCGATCGAGCCCTTTTGGAGACAAGAATGAGAAGAATATGAAAACGAGAAGCATCATAAACGTCCATATTACAAACCTAACTAGCTAGTGACTGCAAACGAAAGGACGTAAAAGTTAAAATCATGGATTCCCTTTCCTTGCTTAGAACCTCTTGGCAGGTGGCGCCCTTCTTTTGCAGGTAGGAAGATGCATTGTATTGGCATTAGAACATGTAATTCATGAACTTGGATTGTCAATATGGGTCCTGGTTGGAAATGCCCTGCCGTGTACTTATCCACATTTGCAACAGCACCAACCTGAGAAACCAGTGTTCGTGCGTACGTGGCTTGGATTTTCTGGGAATCTTATCGCCATTAATTTATTGCAAACACTGTGTTGTACAGACTTTCACTATACAGTCCATGCATGGATACCAGCTAACCTCGTTATTATCCATCAAGTATAATCCAACCATATTTGATTTATGAAATCTATTTTGAGAAATTAGTTAATCACACCATAATCTATTCATACTATCCTTGCACGTACCGGTGAGTCGGATTTTTTTTCTAATTACTTTTTTTTTATAATAGTTGAGTTTTATTTATCATTAAAGAACTCCATTAAATATATGAAATTCTGCCCAAAAAAAATTAAAGAGGAACATATAAAATAAACAAAAGATATACACTTTGCATATGTTCGCTCCATATATAACCTTCAATGGATCCAAATATAATGAACCTAAAAACCCCCTAAAAAATTCCTTTAAAATAGACTTAACAACAACACCTCTTTGAATCGAGCTTGATATCCTGAACTCAAAGTATAACAGGGGCCCAAAAAAAGGGGCTTGGGCGTGGTAGCCCTAGCCCAACACTCAAGGAGCTTAGGCTCGGGCTATTGCCAGAGCACAATTCCCAAAAGGGCATGGGCTCGGGAAAGAATCCCAAGCCCATGTAGGGCGCATGCCCTGCTGGGCGTGCATCCCAACACCTTCGTGGGCTTGAGCTTCCATGCCTGAACCCAACATGCTCAGGCTTAAGAGC